>CEON01013341.1_pt1 | contig 13510 bp, 15 predicted proteins | sample 530291 | NCBI WGS metagenome assembly CEON01 (sample SAMEA2619888, study PRJEB7988) | marine metagenome | biome: marine biome (ENVO:00000447); feature: surface water layer (ENVO:00002042); material: "saline water (ENVO:00002010), including plankton (ENVO:xxxxxxxx)" | depth 5 m
GTTGCACAGTTTACTGGTCTGTCTCTGCAGAAAGATGATAGAGCGTTTGTAAGATATAATGCAACAACTGGTAACTATGACGCAGCAGTTGCTGGTGACGGTGCTCACCTAGATGGTTTTGCTGAGTATAGAAAAGGGTGGGGACACGAGCACATTAAGTGTAGTAATGACTCCTTTATTCAGGCGGTTTCGGTCTTCGCTGTTGGATACGCTGGACACTTCACAGCAGTCAACGGTGCTGACATGTCCATCACCAACTCTAACTCCAACTTTGGTAACACAGCTCTAAGATCTGTAGGTTTCAAAGCAAAAGCATTCTCCAAAGATAAGGCTGGAGAAATCACTCACATCATTCCACCTAAAGCACTTGGTGTTATCTCTACCACTGCAACTGGTAGTAACGGTGGTAACAGTATTACCCTTGCTAACGATGGTAGTATCGAAGGCGTTTTGGAGGGTATGCAGGTAACTGGCACCAACATTGGAAGTGGTGCTACTGTCGGATCTCTGAATAAAACTACCCGTGTTGTAACTCTTACCGTAAATAACACTGGTGCAGTCAACGGATCTGTAATCTTCGGTGAAGAAGTATCTGTTAACTGGGTAAACGTAGACATTCAAAGGACAATCGACATTGGTCAATCACTTGCAGGACAAGGAATCTTGGGAGGCACGAGACTGTATCTCTTTGGATATACGTCTGAAACTTCACCTCCTACATCTAGAGTCCAAGGTTACACCATTGGTGCTCGCCAGGATGGCACGGGCAATAGTGCTGTGCCCGACAAACTATTCATTCAACTACAAAACACAAGCGCACAACTAGCAACGTATTCTGCAAACATTGCACCTTATGGTCCTAGTGTTTCTGGTCTCGCAGCTGGCGCAGCAGGATCTCCCCTACAATATGATAGCAACACATACACTGTTAATGGTGTTGCAAACACTGTTGGTGGTTGGTATATCACTTGCGACCCTGCTAATAATGCAATCTATCCAATCCTTTCCAGCACAAACGTTAATAACATCTATCAAAACCTAGCATTCACTCCTACCAGTTTCATTAAGAGGATTCCTGACAGCAGAGACCTGCAAGACAGGACTTATCGTGTCCGTTATGTAATCGACAAGGATAAGAGTAATCCCCTGCCTCGTGATCCTATCAGCGGTTATGTAATGCAACCCCTGAATAGTGACACAACCAACTACAATCTCAATGGTGTATTTTACATCTATGATATTGAAGTAATCCAAGAGTTTGAAAGAGGTGTCAATGACGGAATATACTATCTTACCCTCCTTTATGCATCTGTTGCACCTAGCACTTCTAACTTCAATGACAGATTCTTCTCTCAAAACGTCAACGAAGTCTATCCTACGTTTGACAGAGACAACCCTGTTGGTGACCCTGATTCTTCGGTATCCGTCGCTGACAACGAAACTATCGGTCTAGTATATGCTACCGATGGTGCAACTCCTACACCCAACAAAGATCCTAAACTTTCTATTACTAAGGAAGCAGTAGAATTCCTCCTGACTGATACTGGTTGGACACAACCAGGCACTACACCTGGATATGCTTCTGTGAATAAAACTCTGTCAGGCACACTTCTCACCGCAAGATCTGGTGATGAAGAAACTAGAAAGATCAACATTCGTGAAAATAATGATGGGACAGTTGCTCCTATCCCTGTAGAATTAAGAAGACACTCCATCCTAAGATCTGGTAACCATACATTTGAATATCTCGGTTTCGGTCCTGGTAACTATTCGACTGCATTCCCTCAGACTCAGGTAGAAACTTTGAGTGCAGATCAGATTAAATTCTCTCAGTCTATTAAAGAGGCAGCTGGTGTTGCTTTCTATTCTGGTCTTAACTCTAACGGTGACCTGTTTATTGGTAACCAAGTTATCAACCCTGTTACAGGTCAAATTACAAACGAAGATATTGCACAACTGAATGTTGTTGGTGAAGAAGACACAACTATTGAGACATTCTCTGAGTTGGTCCTTACCGACAAACTGACTGTTATTGGTGGTGCATCTAACCAGTTGGAATCTATTTTTGCTGGTCCTGTTACTTTCCAAGGACTTGTGACCGCTACGAATAATATTCAGGCGAAGAAACTTTCATACTTTAACCAGGATGGCACAGTAGTTAAGCAAACCTTACTGGCACCTGAATTATCAAATGGACAACCCAACTTTACTAATATCACAGGATACAATACACCTGCTGATGGGGACCTTGTTTATAATACAAGTTGGACACCTGGCAAGTCGCTTGGTTGGATATACTCAGGTGGAACTTGGCACGAGTTTGGTCTCACGGATACTGGTGAGATCAATATTGATACTTTCAATAACACTCAACATATTGGTATTGGCACTGCTGCTGTATCTGGCTATCGCGTAGATGTTGATGGTAATGTCCACGTTAGCGGTAACCTAGTTGTTGATGGTCGTGGTGGTATTAGTGCAGCATCGTATGTAACTAAAACCTACACTGGTGATGGTAATACACTGACCTTTGCAATCTCAACCTATACGGGTGTCCAACATACAGATGATTCTGTATTGGTATTCTTGAATGGTGTTGCTCAGATTGCAGGCACAAATTATACAGTGGATTCTAACGGTGCTAACGTTGTATTCTCTAGTGGAGATGCACCTTTGTCAACCGATACTATTCATATTCTTGAATTGCCTATCTAAATACTAACGGAGGACTCTAAAGGCATATGGCGCTTACTAAAATCCGTGGTAATCAGATTAACACTGCAACAGAGGCAATCGTTACCACTCTATCATTTCTAAATCAAACCAGCGTATTGCGAATCCCATCAGGCACGCAAGCGAATAGACCTACTGGTGTATCACCTGGCACGATTCGTTTTAATACTGATACCGATTCTGCTGAAATCTATAAGGCAGATGATGGTACTGGTAGTGCTGGTTGGACTTCTATTTCTGGTGGTGGTCCTTCTCTCGGAGCAGATAGTATTATTAGGACTAATCCTACAACTATCTCCGAGAATATTACTGTTGGTCCTACAGCAGGTAGTGAATTTGCTAACGGTATGAGTGCAGGTCCGATTACTGTGGCAAATGGTTACACCGTTACTGTTGAATCTGGTGGATCTTGGAGTGTTGTCTAAATGAAACTGAATGTTGGACAAATACAAGGTTTGTCTGGGAATAGTAATACCGTTACTATTCCTGAAGGTACTATCTTAAATTTTACAGGTGGATCTAACCTAGATCATACTGCCAACACAACGAGTCATTTTCCAACTCCATATGGCACAGAAGCTGAATGGAATCAGCGAATGACTGACCATAGAAAAGAATTTGTTGATGGTCAGATAAGATTTAATCAGGATGAAAATAGAGTTGAAATATATTATGGTGGTGCTTGGTATATTCCTACAAGTACTACAACAAACCCTGGTAGTGCCACTGGCACTGTAGGCACTCAGAGTAATCCTGCTATATCTGGTATGCAAATTCTTGCTCAGGGTAGTAGTAGTGGACTATACTGGATTCAACCTGAAGGTGAATCTCAAGCATATGAAATGTATGTGAATAATACTGATAATGGTGGTGGTTGGGTATTATGTGCTCACGTCAGGACTTCTACCTGCCAAGATCATATAACTACAGGTTCTGTTAGAATTAGTGGCACAACTGGTCCTAGGACCAATAACACGAGCACCACTAAGATGCCAGATAGTTGGATCAATAATCTAAGAAACTCCTCTTCATACACTGGCAGTACTGCTTATTGGATGCACGCAACTGGTTTTAATAAGCATATGTTTATTGATAGTGGGGCGTGGGTCCACTTAAGTACTCATGCTTCTGATCAAAATGCTAGGACTAGAGTTTCTACATCATATCAGGGTAGTCTATCCGATCGTGGACCTAATAGTGGCACAAGAGGATTTGGTGATCACCATACTTCTGGTGGCACATATTTTGCTTGGGGTAGACACCCTGAGCAAGGTAATAACTGTGGATTCAGAGAAGACTCTTTGGGTGCCTCAAATGGATACTTATGGGTAAAGTAAGATGAGTAAAGTTACACTATCACAATTAGCAGGCATCTCAACTACCCTAGGGCAAACTACTGTCCCAGCTGGGCATACTTTGGCAGTGAATGGTGATGTCCATCATCATTCAAGTACTGGTGCAATTAAGATTCAAAGCGGCACAACTGCACAACGCCCTGGATCACCTACACCTGGAGCATTTCGATTCAATACCACAGAGGGTTATGCAGAGTATTATGATGGATCAACTTGGCAATTTATTGCTGAGACTCAAATTCCTCTAGGATCTCAGAGTAATCCTGCACCACATGGAATGGCATTGAAAGCATTAAACTATCCATCTGGTTTGTATTGGATTCAAGTATCTGGGCAATCAAGTTATAGGATGTATGTTGACAACGATAGAAATGGTGGTGGATGGACTCTATGCGCTACTGTTAGGACTTCTACTTGTCAAGATCACATGACAACATCGGCGCAGAGAATTAGTGGATCAACTGGTCCAAGATGGAATAATTCAAGCACCACTAAGATGGCGGATAGTTGGATTCAAGCATTGAGAAATGCCTCTACATACAGTGGAAGCACTGCATATTGGTTGGAAGCAGTTGATTTCAATAAAGATATGTTTGTCGATACTAATGCAACTGTCCATTTAGAGCAGAGTGCTTCTAACAATAATAATAGGACTAGAGTTTCTACATCATATGAAGGTGGTATCTCTGATAGAAACCCTAACACTGGTACTAGAGGTTTCGGTGATCACCATACTTCTGGTGGTACATATTTTGCTTGGGGTAGACACCCTGAGTCAGGTAATAACTGCGGATTTAGAGAAGACTCTCTAGGCGCATCTGACGGTTTCTTGTGGGTAAAGTAAAATGAGCATTTTAAGGGTAGGAGAAATTGAAGGATCGTCCGATAATGGTAAAAGAATTACCATGGAATCGGGTGAGAATATGCTCGTCGCTGGTAATCTAAACTTGAATAGATTGTCAACGTATACTATTCCCGTTGGAGCAACTGGTCAACGTCCATCATCTCCACAGGCAGGACATATAAGATTTAATACTACAGAAGAATATATTGAAATCTATAATGGCACTGATTGGGTCCAAATTTTTGAATCTGCTGGGACAGGTACTAATATTGGCACAGAAAATGCACCTGTAACAAATACACAGCAGTTACTAGCTGCAAATGCACCAACTGGTCTGTATTGGATTCAACCAACGGGTCAAGCAAAGTTTCAAATGTATGTTGACATGGACAGAAATGGTGGTGCTTGGATGCTTGCAGCAACAGTTAGGACTAATACTTGTCAAGCACACATGACCAATTCTCAGGTCAGCATTAGTGGCACAACTGGTCCTAGACTTGATAACAGCAGCACAACTAAGATGTCGGATGCATGGTTAAATGCATTTGTATCTGGATCTACATATACTGGGGGCACTCGTTATTGGTTGGAAGCAACTGGTTTCAACAAAAATATGTTTGTCGATAGTAGTGCAACTGTAGACTTACTTTCTAGTGCTAGTAATCAAAATGCTAGGACTAGAGTTTCACTTACATATCAAGGTGGTCTTTCTGATAGAAACCCTAACACTGGCACAAGAGGATTTGGTGACCACCATACATCGGGAGGCACTTACTTCGCTTGGGGTAGACACCCTGAGCAAGGTAGTAATTGTGGATTCCGTGAAGACTCTCTAGGTGCCTCTAATGGTTACCTTTGGATCAAATAACTCTATAAATAATCAAAACAACTGACGACACATGTCCGAGATAAAAGTTGATAAAATCAAAGGTTTGCAGGTTGGTGCAAACGGACCCGATATTACATTTGATTCAAATGGTAATATCACATATACGGGTACGTGGACAACAACAGGCGACTATGATGCTACTAACGTAGACGTATCGGGGGCACTAATTATTCCTCGTTATACTACAGCAAATAGACCATCAAGTCCTACAGCGGGATCTATCATCTTTGATACGGATGAAGAGGCGATGTTTTTATATAATGGCACTGATTGGATCCAAGCTGGAGAAGGTGGTGGTGCCACTGCCTCTGGTGGAAATATGACAACCAGTGGTAACTATACTATTCATACTTTTAACGGCACAGGTAATCTGACTGTTGAAGGTGGAGATTTGCAAGTTGATGTCCTTCTAGTCGGTGGCGGCGGATCGGGTGGCACTCGTAATGCTGGTCCCGACTCAGGTGGCACTGACGGTGGATCTGGTGGTGGTGCAGGTGGATGGGTCCAAGTGTCTGGAATGACCCTAACTCCTGGCACCTATCCTGCTCAAATCGGTGGAGGTGGTGCTGCAAGGGCATCACCCCAGCAACAGCAACACGGCATCAATGGTGGTAATACCAACTTCAACAATCTAGTCGCCTATGGCGGCGGTTGGGGCGCTTCTGGTCCTGGTAACCGTCCTGGTGGTCCTGGAGGATCTGGAGGCGGTGCTGGAGGCGGTGGTGGTCCACCAGGAAGCGGCGGCAATGCCACTCAACCTGGCGCACCTGGATTGTCTGGATCTAACGGCTATGGCAACAATGGTGGTCCTAATCCCAATCAGTCCCCTTACACAGGTTCTGGTGGCGGTGGAGCAGGCGGTGGCGGTGCTCAGGGTGGTAACTCACGTCAAGCACCTGGCGGCAATGGTCGTGCTAGCAGCATCTCAGGATCTTCTGTAACCTACGCTGGCGGCGGCGGTGGTGGCGGTGGTTTCCCATCCCCCACTAGAGGCGGCAACGGCGGTTCTGGTGGCGGTGGTCACGGTGGTGAAGCACCTTCACGTCAAGGTAACGGTCGTGGTCAAGATGGCACTGCTAATCGCGGCGGTGGTGGTGGAGGTGGCGCAGGATCTTCCTGGCCCTCTGGTGCATCTGGTGCAGGTGGATCTGGTATCGTTATTGTCCGCTACTTAACACCTTAAACTCAGCAAAATACACATAATCTATATCCGAGTTATTCAATACTCGGATAGCATCTTCAGGAGTCTCTACAATACATTCACCCGCAAGGTTAAAGGATGTATTGAATAAAATAGGGACTCCTGTTTTTTTATGGAAACTATTGATTAGACCATAGTAATGTGGATTCTGCTCTTTAGTTACTGTCTGAATTCTGCATGTATTATCTACATGTGTGATGCCAGGAATTTTGTCTGACAATACATCTACTGCATACATCATGAAAGGACTTTCTTTTAGTCCTCTCATATCAAAGTATTCATCTGCATATTCTGCCATCACAGTCCCTGCAAAGGGTCTAAACTCTTCACGCTTTTTGATACGATTGATAATATCTTTAGCTGCAGGATTGCGAGGGTCAAAGAGAATAGATCTGTTGCCAAGTGCTCTTGGTCCTGCTTCTGATCTGCCCTGATAAATTGCAACAACTTTCCCATCAATTAGCAAGTCTGCAACATCATCGTCAGTCACATACTTTCCAGTCGGAGTGTCTGTAGGATGAATAAGTACATTTCTCTCTGGTCCCAGATATAGATTTTGAAGAGGTCTTTTTGTCGTGTCATTTGTTTGCTTGTGCCAGATATATTTGGCAGCACCAATAGATGTGCCTGCATCACTTGATACAGGTTCGATATACAGATTTACATCCTCTGGAAGAATACTGAGATAATAATAGTTTGCAACACAGTTAAGAAAGAAACCACCAGATAGACAAACATTCTTACATCCAGTCTTCTCAATCATGTCAAGAATGTATTGACCTACATGCTCCTGGGTTTGTTTCTGTATGGTTGCAGCAAGATCACATTTAGCCTGGAAGTCTTTGGGTTTAAACATACACTTGACTTCTCTTAGATCATTATTAGTAACAGTAAAAATGTGATTGTCAATGTAACCATTCTTGTAGAGATTAAAATTCATCTCATTACCATAGGATGCCATTCCCATCACCTTACCTGCATCCAACTCATGAAAACCAAACTGCTGAGATAGTTTTTGAAATGCTAGTCCTTCTCCAATGTTATCACTGACAGTTGTATTTCCAATACGCTTCATGCCTTTAAATGGCACAGCAATATGTTTATCAACTACTGCAAAGTTTGCTGGGTAAGATGCTTTATATGTGGTTGTAATCTCTCTACCATATGATCCTTCCTCAAAGTCTGGACCTGATAAGTTGATAGACGATCCCATACCATCTTTTACAATGCAAACTGCTTCATCAAAACCTGAGTTATAGAAAGCATGTGCTGCATGTAAGTGATGATGCATCGCCCACAGGTCATACACTTTAGTGTCATAATTATTTTCTTTCGTCTTCACATAGAGACTGTAAGCATCGTCACGAATGAAACAATCTGCTGGGGTCAATTTACCCACGCCAGCTATTGCAATACCATTCAAATCCGAGGTATCCAACTCAGTCAGACATTGAAATGGGAAAGCATCATACTTTCTACCAGACAATCTTTCATTCTCAAGGTGGTAGACAATCTCACCATCTTGTAGTAGAGTAACTGAAGCGTTGTGGACCCGACTGATACCTAAGTGTTTCAAAGGAGTTTGCATAACAGACTACATAATTATAGCATAATTTTTTACTATGGCATTTCAGACTGTGTGGTTTGAAACAGAGATCCCTACAGAGATTGTTGATATTATCGAGAGGGATTGTAGAGAGTTTAATGACAGCGCCAGACCTGCTGAAACGATGGATGGTGTTGATCTAAAGACGAGAGATAGTAAAACCTCTTGGATGCCTGATCACCATTGGGTAACCAACTTTGTCATGTCCTATGTAATTAGGGCAAACAAATCTAATTGGCAATATGATGTTGACGCCGTTGATGGTGGCAACATGCAATATACTATCTATGAGGAAGGTCAATACTATCACTGGCATATTGACGCTGGTGTAGATGCACTAGAGCAAGATGCAGTGCGAAAGTTATCTGTCGTGCTTCAACTTTCAAACTATGATGAGTATGAGGGTGGTGAGTTTCAGATGCTCAATGAGCAGGGAAAACTTTATATGGCACCTAAAAAGAGAGGCACACTAATTATCTTTGATAGTAGATGTAGACATCGAATCCGTCCAGTTGAGTCTGGAGTTAGAAAGTCTCTTGTTGGTTGGATTACAGGTCCGAGGTGGAAATGAAGATCAAAAAAGGTGAATGGGAAGTTATCAGACTCGGTGGACTGGTAAAACAAATTCAATTCCTCAAAGAAGATCCGCCGCTTGATAGAGGTAAGTTTGCATACGATCATAGAGGCAAACTAACATGTTGGGATCCTGTTGATATGCAGTGTCCTGGCACTATTTCCAGATACAATTATCCCAAGTATAAAGATCTATACTACACAGTAAAGGATATTGTTGAAAGGGTCATTCATGAGAAACTCTATCCCACATATTATTACGATAGATTTTACTTCAAAGGAAGTGATTTGGTCCGTCACATTGATAGACCATCATGTGAGATTAGCGTTTCTTTGAATATCAGTAGTAACACTGATTATGATTGGCCGATATGGTATGAATTGGGCAATGGTGAGCAACATGAATTAGTCACAAAACCTGGAGATGGTGTGCTATATAAAGGGTGTGTCTTACCTCATTGGAGAGAACCTCTTAAGGGAAATAAGGACACATACTATCATCAAATCTTTTTTCATTATGTGAGGAGGGATGGTCCATATCTACAACATGCATATGATTCCAACCCCAATACATTCAGTGACTAAATAACTACAGGGATTTTATTTCAAAAGAAAAAGATGGCGCATTATGCTAAGATAGACTCAGAAGGTGTCGTCGTAAAAATTGATAAAGTAGATGACATTCATGAGATGACACTTGATTGTGAAGTTGCAGAGGGAAATGCAGTTTCATATTTGAGATCCTGTGACGCAGAGGAAAATGCTGATCATAGGTGGATTAAAACATCATATAACGGCAATATTAGAGGTCGCTATGCTACTCTTGGCGGCACATATAATGCGGAATTGGATATGTTTATCGATCCCAAACCTTTCCCCAGCTGGGTATTAGATTCAAATGGAGACTGGCAACCTCCAGTGCCTAGACCTGACACAGTTGGTGGACTAACTTGGGACTGGAATGAAGACACACTAACATGGGATAGAGAGGAACAATGAGCAAAAATCATTATGAATGGGTCGCACTAGATTCTGCAATTAACTTACTGAGACCCAGAGCGAAATGGTCTATCAATCATGGGAAACTAACTTGGGAAGATCCAAGACCCATGCCTACATTAGAAGAGATTCAAGATACAATCAGACGCATTAAAGAGTTTGAGGATAGCATCCCATATATTCTATTGGATGATGATCCTGATCAGCAATATCCTGATCCTGCACAATCAATGGAAGGAGTAACTGCTGGTGTTGATGCATATTCTGATGTGCCCATGGATGGTGGTGGACAAGGTGGAAAGAGTGGTGTGCCACCTACACCTAACAATCTATAAATAAGTGTAGGAATCTATAGCGAATAGTAATGTCTCAGATCAATGCAGGCACAGGTAGTTTTACTGACATAAGTGCGTCGGGGGATGTGCAACTTCCTTTGTTTACTACCTCTAACTTACCAGCAAATTCTAAAGGTAAGTTAGCATATGACTCTACTACTGATGAAGTAAAGGTCAATGACGGATCTGGATGGGGTGCTCTTGGTGGTGGAGGATCTGGTGGAGGAGTTATTAGACAAATTCAATATAAGATCTCTACAACTACAGCAACACATAATACTACTAGTTTTCAAGAAGTAAACTCAGACTATAGAGTTTATATTACACCAACTAATACAAACTCTATCATGCTCGTTGATTACACTATCCCTACTAACGAGCAGTGCGGCAATAACACCATCTTTCTCATATCTGCTATGAGAGATGGTAGTAGGACTAATATCACCTCTGTAGGTCAATCTAGCGGCAGTAGAAATCGTGTAGCTGGTGGTGGATTTAGACCTGGAAATGGTTATGACTCTAACGACATGAGTGTAAACCATTTCAGAGTTATTGATGCTCCTAACACAACTAACCAAGTTTATTATGGATTCCATTTTAAGCAGGAATCGTCTGGCACAGGTAACATTCGCTTCGGATATTCTGATGGCGATAACTCAAACTGGGGATGGCGTGCTAACATTATCATTACAGCAACGGAAATAGCACCCCCTGGTTAATGGAATACTTTTATCATTATGCGATCGGTGACGATCTGGTTAAAAAAATAAAGAAAGAAGTCGATGATGCTGTAGATGCATCTCGACTTCTTGTTGATAGAGAAATATGGAATATCAGCACTTGTATTGGAGATCAGTATCATCTCAATACAAAAGAAATTGTGGCAATGTTACCTCAAGCAATTAAGACTATTAAGGAGGTTATTGCACACTGCTTAAAAGAAGAGACACTTCATGTCAGTAACTGTTGGACAGTTTATGGCAAGAAGGGTGGGTATCATACGGTCCATAGACACAATGACTTGGAAGATATGTGTTCTGTGTTATACTTGGAGGTGGAGAAAGAAGAAAATCCATCATCACAGGGAGCATTTTATTTCTTCATTGATGGTGAGTGTAGACGACACGAACCTATGACTGGAGATCTATTGATTTTTCCAGCAACTATGTGGCATGGCACATATCCTCAGGGACGTGATCATCGCCATACATTGAATATTGATTTTAGTAAAGATGAAACATTGCTTCAGTAGTTACTTCTATTTTCAATATCGTATGCCAAACTTTGATGCTTTGGTAGATAGACTGAAGACTACAACAAAATATGGTGATGATGATTTTAATTGGGGAGATCTGTGTAAGATTGATAGAGAATCCTTGATCATAGATGACTGGTGTGATCTACTATCTCAACCCTTGCAGTTATTATCAAAGGACCTCAAAGTTACATTCACGGCTAGACTGTCACATCCGTGGATAAATGTATATGAGAGAGGTAGTTTTCAGGAAATTCATTATCATGATGATTGTGATATTGCAGCAGTTATCTGTCTGAATGATGGTCCAGACTTCTCTAAGTTTTACTTCTTTGATAGTCATCACACAGACTATACACATGCCTGGATTAAGATGATGCCCAAACTTGGATGGTCAAATATATACTATCCTGACATCAAAGCAGGTGATATTATATTCTTCCCCTCACACATGTTTCATGGTGTGACACCACACAAATCTGATACAATCAGAAAAACTATGTCGTTTAACATTTATATTAACAATGTCGAGTGAAGTCCATTACTACGAAGACTTTCTGGCACCTGGATTGTGTGACTGGTTTATGTCATTCCATGACGTATATTATCCTTTATATGGTGTGCCTTTTTCGGACAGAAGAAGTCTTAATCTTGCTAACACTGCTGAGAAAATATACATTGACGAAGCACACACCTCAGCAGATACACTTAAGTATGTAATGTCATGTATGACTGATGCAGTCAAGAAACATGATGATAAAGCATACATTAACTATGCTCATGTTGTGCGCTGGCCAGCACCAATCGAGCAACCAATTCATCAGGATTTCTATTATCATGCCTGGACATCTGTGCTGTATCTGAATGATGACTTCGAGGGTGGATGTACCTGGGTTGAGGGTGAGAAAATCAAACCAAAGAAGGGTGATATGATTCTATTTCAAGGTAGATATTTGAAGCATGGTGTAATGCCAGTGACAAAAGGTCATCGCTATACAATCACAGCATGGTATAAGGCATGGGGAAATGATTATTGATCTCTTCCCTACATCTGTTTATGTGGATAACTTATCGCTCACAGATATAGAGCGAGAGTATCTACTATCGGTGCCAATGAATCGTAACGCTGATGATGAGGCATGGGTGAGTGATCTGTTAAACACGAGTACGCAATATCATTCAATAGCCGCAGCAATAAAAAAGCACGTTGATAAGTATGCTTATGACGTGATGAATCTCAGTCGAGAGTATAACTTCCATTGTCATGGTGCATGGTTAAACAAAAACGACAAGGGAGATAAAACCAGCAAGCACCATCACTCAAACTCTCTGATTAGTGGTGTCTATTATATTGATGTGGACCCACATACTCAGGGTGGTATAGAGTTTCACGATGACAATGATGGTCCCTTCGGTAAGTTTTTTACTGTGCTGAAGTATAACGAAAACAATCATCGCAACAGTCACAGAGTATCTCTGGGGTGTCAGACTGGCATGATTATGTTATTCCCATCGGTGTTAAAGCACTCAGTAAGTGTCAATCAATCCGATAAACCCAGACTGTCACTAGCGTTTGACTACATGTTGACTGGTATGTATGATGCCAAGGTCAATCGGTTTGAGTATGTGCCAGCTGAAGAAAGTGGCACAGACCGTTGACCCTCCCAGAAAAATGCCTTATACTAGGTGAGTCCCAAACAAAAGACAATGCAATTCAAAC
>CEON01045479.1_pt1 | contig 13467 bp, 10 predicted proteins | sample 530291 | NCBI WGS metagenome assembly CEON01 (sample SAMEA2619888, study PRJEB7988) | marine metagenome | biome: marine biome (ENVO:00000447); feature: surface water layer (ENVO:00002042); material: "saline water (ENVO:00002010), including plankton (ENVO:xxxxxxxx)" | depth 5 m
AGCAGATTGTATGGCAGCAAGAATAGAATATGAAATGTGGGCAAAAACAAAATCAACATCAACATCATTTAAGTCCGCACCAGCAAAAAATACTTACAGCAAATCTGCTAAGATGCAAAAATTAGGAGCAATAGCTTCTAAAGGTGAAGCTGGAGCAGCGATGAAAATGTTTGATGATTTATTTGGAGATAAAAAATGATAACAACAATTATTATATTATCGGTATTATTAATTGGTTCAGTATTTGTTAATATAAATCAATTACGAAAACAAGAAGCTCAATCTGATTATATAGAAGATTTAGAGCAGTCTAATTTAAATTACTATGAATATTTTCAAGGATTAAAAACTAAAGTCAATCAAGCCAACTCTGAAATTAGAAATGCAGATAGAATGGGAGCATTTGAAGCATCAGACGAAGTAGGCGCATCATTTAAACTTATCAAAGAAGTTATTGATGACCTAAATCGTGGAGTGTAATATGAATATACAAGAAAAATTATCAGCAGTAGATAAATTTTATATTTGGTTAGAAGAAGATAAATTACGTTTAGAAGAAGAAGCTAAACTTCCAAAGAAAAAAAAGCGTGGTAGAAAGCCAACTAAAAAACAATATTTTACATATATAACAGATCAGGCTATAAATGCATATAATCAAGAAGAAGATTATATGAAGCGTAATAAAATATATAAAGAACATATACATTATGCGTTTAATAAATTAGCTGAAAATATTATTCATACATTTAAGTTTTATTATTTTGATGTTCCGTATGAAGATGTAAAATGTGAAGTAGTTGCATTTCTCAATGAAAAGATTCATAAATATAATTCTGAAAAAGGTAAAGCATTCTCATATTTTAGTATTATAGCTAAAAATTATCTTATCATAGCCAATAATGCTAATTATGCAAAAATGAAAGCAAGAACAGATATAACTGTTATTGATGATAGTAGAGACTTAGGAGGAGAAATGGTATATTCAGATTATCAAGAATCATTGCGAGACTTTACAAATCAATTTGTCGATTATTATTCTAGAAATCTTAGCAATATATTTACTAATAAAAGAGATATCATTGTTGCAGATACTTTATTAGAGTTGTTTAAAATACGTGAAAACATAGAAAACTTTAATAAAAAAGCTCTTTATATTTTAATTAGAGAGCGTACCGGATTAAAAACTCAAAATATTACTAAGGTTGTTAATATCATGAAAAAACATTATGGTGATATGTTTTTAAGATATTCACAAAAAGGGTTTATAGGCACCCATAAATCATAGTTGTACATATTTATTTTAAAGGAGTATTACTATGCATGATGAATTTGAGTTATTCAAAGGAACTACATTTTCTGATTTAATGAAAGATATCTATCATAATTCCAAAAAGAAAGATAGACAAATAAATACATTAATTCAAGAACTACAGCCTTTAATTAAAAATATTGGTGATGCAACAGTAATAGTTCCATTAATAAAAGAATACTTAGACGTATCAGTTAAGAATGACGAGCATTTAGTTAAACTAGCTGCCGTAGTTCAACGATTAGTTGGTAATGCGTTAAAAGATAGCGGCGATGAATATGGAATGTCAGAAGAAGAAAAAGCAAGATTATTACAAACCGCTCAAGAAGAATTAGATGCTATTCATAAAGAACAAGATGAAATAAATTTAGGAGGTACTAAATGAGTCAAACGGGTATAGCATGGGGCTTTGGAGAAGTTGTTAGCACAGCAAATGCATTCAATCAAAAGACAGAAAAAGAAGAAAAGAAAAAACGTAACGCTGAAGGAAAAGCTGTAGGTCAGAATATTGCAGATGCAAAATATCGTGGCGAAATTGAAGTTACAATGAATTCTGGACAAGGCGGAATACCAGGTGGATTATCTGGTGATACAATTACCGCATATCCATCATCAATGAACTTTACAAGAATTCCATTAGTTGGCGAACATGTTATAATGTATCAAGGCCCAGGTGCAGGTATGGGATCTTCTCCACCAGATACAAAGACTGGTGATAAAAAAACTGGTGTAGGATTTGATACTGAATGGTTTTATCTTCCGCCTATATCAATAAGAGGTAATGTTGAAGCAAATATGAATCCAGGTGCTAATGCAGGTGGTATTGGAGGTAGTAATCAAACTATACAAGATGGTCAGCAAAAGAAAAAATCGGAAGCATATGTTAATACTGAATCAGGTAATCCATCAGTTGTTAATAAAACGCCTGCAAATAGTAGTATCAATAGTTCGGCAAGGACTATTAATGATTTTCCTGATTATTCAAAAGGCGAATTAAGTGATAAAGACATTGCTGAGTTTCAAGAATTAGAACAAAAAATTCTTGACATGAATAATCCTGAAAGTCCTACATATCAACGAGTATATTATAATGCTAATTCTGAATCAGAAGCTGAAGATAGAGTTGAAGATCAAATTGATAAGTATGAAAAGAAGATTGAACGATTTAAAGAACAATTAGTTGAAAGAGGATTTGTAGGAGATTTTGTTGAATCAGAAGGAGATATAGATACTATAACAGGATATTTAGGTTTAGTACCTGAACAGCAACAAGCAAAGGCAGATGAACAAGCTCAGCGTGAAGCTGAAATAGCTGGTCGTAATCCTAATCCAAATACTAGTAAACAAGGAGGTGGAGGAGGAGGTGGAAGAAACCAAAATAAATTAACAACACCTCCTGGACTTGATTTTGTAGAAAAAGGTAATATTGGAAATTTGCAACCATATGAAGGAGACTTTTTGCTACAAGGAAGAATGGGACAAAGTATTAGATTTGGTTCACAAACAACACCTAAAGATCCAGAATTATATATACAACCGCAACCATGGGAAAAAGGAGATGCACCAGAAGGTTCACCAATCACAGTAATTAGAAATGGTCAATCTACTAATGCAGGAGGAGGAGCTTCTAATAATTTTGTGGTAGAAGATATAAACGGAGACCATGCATCAGTATATTTAACATCAGGACAAAAACTTCCTATATCAGTTGCTAGTCCAACATTTGATGCAATTGATAATGTTATTAGGCAAGCAGATTCACCAACATATAATGATTCAAATGGTAATCCAGTACCATCATGGGATTGTAACGGTGTAAGTGGACCTATAGAACCAGTAATCAATCCTAACGTAACAGAACCAGTTCCTGAAGATTGTTCAAAACTTACATTGATTGATTTAACAGTAGAATATTTTGATACTGCAAAAGGATCTCCTACTCGTGGAAAAGTGATGGGTACTGATAGATTGCGAATGATACAAAAATGGCCAGTACTTGAACAATACTCATGTATCATTTTACAACTATTTCAAGCAGCGGAAGCAGATGGAGTATATCTTACATTGAATAGTGGGTTTAGAGGTATACATCAAATTAACCATCCAACTACAGGTAAAAAATTAGCATCAGGTCAATTGAATTGTAGATATGCATGTGCAATAAACAGAAGCTGGGCAACCGAAGCAAATAAAAAAGATAGATCAAGTCCATTATGGAGAGCAAGGTCATCAAAATTCAAACCATACGTTGCAATACCAGGATACAGTAGACACCAAAACGGAACTGCAATTGATATTAATTATAAAGATGGTAGAGATAGAAATCATGATTCATGGATGACTGTTAAAAAACCAAAAAAACTTAAAAGAACATCAACAACAGATACCGATGGAGTATATGCTTGGTTGATTGCAAATACTTATAAGTTTGGTTTTGTAAGAACAGTATCAACAGAAGAATGGCATTTTGAATATGCTCCTGATAAAGCAGCAAAAGGACCATTTGGTGGATTGAAGCCTGGTAGTAGTAATAGGTGGCATGGATTAGATAAAAAATGGCAAGATGGAGTATTAGGACCAAATAAAAATAATACATGGAATACAAACAAAGGTATATTACCAAAAGATCATCCATGGGGCGATTCAGGAATTATTGACAATGATGGATCATTTTTCCAAGCAGCCGTAGAAATAGGTTCTTTTGGTTTACTTGGTGATGATGATGGACAAATAGGATAATATTATGGCAAATTACGAAGCAAATAAAGATACACAAATATCAATATCAAAAACTCATTATCCGTCTCAAAAAGGTAAAGTACAGGTTAAATCTGAAACAGTATATGATGCTGAAATTTGGGGAAGAGAAAATGTTTATATCTTTCCTGAAAAAGTTTACGAAGATGATATACGAGGTGTAATATGGATTATACCACCACCTAATATTACAGATGTATCATATAAAGATAATCCAGGGTTTCCGGGACAACATTTTGCATATGATATGGCAATGAATGCATTAGAAGATGGACATATACCACAAGACGAATATATAATATGTATATTGCCATCATCAGAAACAGATTTATCTCAAGCATCTGATATGGCTGTAAAAACTGGTATATTCAATTCACGTGGTTTTGATTATTATGATTTTATTGATTTATGTGGTTGTTGTACAGATGCATCTGGTAGAGAATATTTAAATATAGTATATGCAATGGGTGATGGTTGTGGAGAAATTGATTTCAATGACGATACAATTACAAATATTGTAATGATAGATCCAGTACTTACAGCTGATGTTGAAATACCTGATGAATTTATTCAAAATATTTCTATGATTAATAATCCTTTGAATCATGATCCAACAACAGGACTAGGCCAAGCTACTTTATCAGCACAAGAAGCACTTACTGAAAAATTACCGCCCGAAAATGTTATAACAACAAATGATCCAAAATTTGATTTTTTCAATTTAGCATCAATTGGATTTGCAGCTTTAAATTTCTTAGCAGGTCTAGGTGATTTATTTGGTGGACTTAATAAAGAATTACCATGGGAAGATCATAATGAAGAGCCATTCATAACATCAAGTTTAAGTACAAAACCGCCACCAGATGATAAGAGCGCTCCAAATGAACCACCACAAATACAAACTCAATCTCCTGCAGAATTTACAAGGCCACAAGTAGTAATTAATTCGGATAGAATTTTAATTAATTCAAAATCAGATGATATAAGATTGTCGTCAAATATTCATATAGGACTATCAGCTCTTGAAGCAGTAGGAATTGATGCGGGAAATCATTTCACCGTTAATTCACCAGAAATATATTTAGGACTAGGAGCTACTGAACCTTTAATATTAGGAGATCAAATGACTAACTGGTTATCTTCATTACTTGATGCATTAAGATCGTTTACATACACAAACTCCGGCGGACCAACAGGACCAGCCATCAACATATATTTATTAGATCAGTTAGAAGCTACATTAGATCAATTAAAAAGTAGGCAGAATAAGACCTTATAACAAGTACCATAATTCTAATATCTTCATATTTATATTAAAATAAATTGGAGAAAACTATGGATACAAAGAGTTTTGTAAAAATTTTACGAAAAGTTATTAGAGAAGAGGTTGGAAAAGCTGTAAAACAAGCTTTAACCGAACAAACAGTTAATCATAATCAAGTTATAGAACATGGAATGAATCTTGCAGAAATTGCAGAAAATCCAATGCCAAGACGTCCAATTGCTAAAAAGAAAAAATTTAGTAAAAATTCAATGTTGAATGACATTTTAAATGAAACAGCAGCAACTGGTGATTTTGCATCAATGATGCAAGGACCTGCGGTATCATATGAAGATGATTATCCACAAATGGGTCCTGCAAGAACATCGACAATGGTACAACCAAATCAACCAATGACAGGAATAAATGGTGAACGCGTTGATACATCAAAACCAGAAATGGCAGCTGTTCAAAAAGCATTGACAAGAGATTATAGCGGATTGATAAAAGCTATGGATAAGAAAAACGGAAAAATGGGAACTAGATAGTGGCTGGACCAGAAGCAAAATATTTTAAAGAACGTAGAGAAGAAGCATATGCTAGAGGAGGAGGTCGTCCTATATATAGGTATAATCCAATTGACCTTGAACCTGATAAAGCTATTGGTGTTAAACTTCCTTTCAATGGTGTTGCAAATCCATTCGGTGTTTTAACAGATGCAGAAGGATATGGAGGTATCACAGGATCGTTTAGTCAAGGAACTAATTCTACATTTCATCAAAATAAAATTTCTGGTAAATTTCCATTATCCTATACGACAGAGGAACAAGCATTATCTAACATGAAAAATTTATTGTTAACATATCCTGGTGAAAGGTACATGCAACCAACATTCGGTGTAAGAATAAAAGACAGAGTATTCGAACCTAATACGCCAGATTTAGTAGTTGCATTAAATAAAGAAATACAAGATGCTATTGGATATTGGTTACCATATATTAAAATAAAAGCAATAAACATAGATAATAGAGAACCTGGAACTGAACTTATTACAAACTTTTTATTTATCAAAATAGAATTTAAAGTGACTGAACAAGGAGCAAATCAAACAATTACGTTGGTATCAAATGGTGACCAAACAACCACTGTAGCTCAATCAGGCGGAACAGCGGCCGCTGCAGGTGGTGGAGGTGGATATTAAGGGAATAAAAAATGGCAGACTTAGTAAAAAAAGATATTAAATATTTAAGTAAAGATTTTGGCGAGTTTAGACAAAATTTAATAAACTTTACAAAAAATTATTTTCCAGATACATATAATGATTTCAATGAATCATCACCTGGTATGATGTTTATGGAAATGGCCTCTTATGTTGGTGATGTATTAGCATACTATACCGATAGTAATTTAAAAGAGTCGATGTTGGCATATGCAGAAGAAAGAGGAAATTTAAATTCAATTGCAGCTAGTTTAGGTTTTAAACCAAAAAATAAAAGATCATCATTAGTAACATTAGATGTATATCAAACCGTTCCGGCTATTGGAACAGGAGTTAATGCAAAGCCTGATTTTAAATATGCTTTAAATATAAATGCAGGAATGATTGCTCAATCCAATACAGGTATACAATTTAGAACATTAACGCCAGTCGATTTTAACCATACAGGTTCTGGAACAGATACAAGAAACGTTACTGTTTATCAAGTTGATGAAACTACTGGTACGCCGACATATTACCTTTTGAAAAAACAAGTTCAAGCTGTTTCTGGTGAAATAGTAACAGATCAATTTGAATTCACTCAACCAAAAATTTATGATAAAATTGTATTACCATATGAAGATGTTATTGAAATAATTGATTGTTATGATGATCAAAATAATCGTTGGTATGAAGTAGATTATTTGGCACAAGAATTTGTACAAGACTCAATAAGAAATACACCAGATATAGATCCAGACCTAACAAGTTTTGCAAGTAGTGCTCCGTACATTTTAAAATTACGAAGAACTGCTAAACGATTTGTAACAAGATTTAGAGCTGATAGAAGATTAGAACTACAATTTGGTGCAGGAATATCTGAAGAGCATGATAGAGATTTAATACCAAATCCTGAAAATGTTGGATTAGGTATACGAGGCCTAAAACGAGAAGTTGATTTATCAGTAGACCCAGCTAACTTTTTATATTCAAGTACATATGGACAAGCTCCATCTGAAACAACATTGACCATACGATATTCTAGAGGTAAAGGTTTAATGGATAATGTTCCAGCAAATTCAATTCAACAAATAACAGATATTGCATATGGAAGTCAAATAACAACGGTCGATGGAACTTTATTACAGCAGGCAAGAGATTCAGTTGCAGTAAATAATCCAATACCTGCAAAAGGTGGTGGAGATATGGAACCAATTGAAACTGTTCGACAAAAAGCTATAGGAGCATTTGCATCTCAAAATAGAGCTGTAACAAAAGAAGATTATGTTTTAAGAGCATATACAATGCCAGCAAAATTTGGTAATGTAGCAAAGGCTTATATTATTCAAGACGAACAAGTTGATTCAACTAATCCAGAAGCTAAAATTGCAAACCCATTAGCAATGAATATGTATTGTATGGGATATAATGCAGATCAACAAATAGTACCTTTGAATGCGGCAGTTAAACAAAATTTAAAAACTTATATTTCTCAGTTTAGACTAATGACAGATGCAATAAATATTAAAGATGCATTTGTAATTAATTTAGGAGTCGAATTTGAAATTATACCAAAGCCAGCATTTAATGGATCAGAAGTAGTTCTTAAATGTATTGACGAATTGAGACAATTATTGCATGTAGACCGTATGCAAATAAATGCACCAATAGTAATATCAGATATCTATACAAGATTAGATTCAGTAGAAGGAGTACAGACAGTATCAGATGTTGAGATTATAAATTTATTTGATACAAATTCTGGATATTCAGGAAATGTATATGATATAAAAGCAGCAACGTTAAATAATATAATATATCCTTCGTTAGATCCTTGTATATTTGAAATAAAATATCCAAACAAAGATATCAAAGGAAGAATAATAGGATTATAAGGGAAATAAATTATGGCACATAAACAAATATATGCAGAACGTGATGCAACAATATACGAAAAGAAAAAAGATTGCAACACTGGTATTGATCAAATTTTAGAAATTGTATCTTCTAAATCAGGATCAATATTAGATGAACTATATCAAAATGGTACATTTAATTCTCGTATATTAATAGATTTTACAGGAGCCGAATTTACAGCAATATCAGCTTCAATTTCAGACGGGACAATAGGATCTACAGGACGTAAATTTTATTTAAATATGAAAGGCGTATATGCATCAGACCTTCCTATACAATACACATTAGAAGCATATCCAATATCTGAATCATGGGTAAATGGAACAGGAAATTATGCAGATAAGCCTGAAACAAGAACAGGAGTTGCATGGTCAAATCGTACAGGATTTGATTCATCAAATCAAGTATGGAATACTGGTTCAGCCCATAGTGCAAATACATCGGCAGGACTTCAAGTTGCAACTGGTGGAGGAACTTGGATAACTGGTTCTGGTTATGAAGCTTCGCAGTCATTTAATTATGAATCAATAGATGTTAGAATGGAAGTAACTGATATTGTTAATAAATGGTTAGATGGTACAATTACAAATAATGGATTCATAGTTAAATTGCCATATTCAACTGAAACTACTGGTAATGAAAATTTCAATTTAAAGTTCTTTTCAAAAGATACTCATACTATTTATGCACCAAGATTAGAAGTTGTATGGAGAGATTTTGTAATTTCAGATATAACTTTAACAGAAGTTCATCAAACCAATGATGGCGGACCAATAGTATATTTTAAAAATTTAGAAGAAAAATATCCAGAAGGTTCTGTGGCACAATTTAGATTAGGTGCAAGATCAAGATTTCCTGCGAAGACATATACTACATCATCTTTTTATTTAAGTGAAACGCAAAGATTAAGTTATACAAGTTCATATGCAGTATGTGATGCAGTAACAGGAGAAACATTGTTAGATTATGATGATTACTATACTAGTCTTAGTGTAGACTCAAACGGAAGCTTTTTTAATTATAGAATGGATGCATTAAGTCCAGAAAGATATTATAAGTTTAAGATTAGATCAAAATATGCAGATGGAACAATAAAATATTTTGATAATGGTTATTATTTTAAAGTGGTAAGATAAAATGGCAACAACTCAATATAGAAAACCAACCAAAGCAGCAGTAGCAGAAAGAGTTGCAACTGATGATCAAATCTTCAAGAAGTTGAATAGAACTATGAATGGTCTAGATAAACCAATCAACAAAACAAATACTATTCAAATGCATCCTGAAGCTGTTAAACCAGATGGGACAGTTGCTCAAACTGATGATGATATTAAATTAATTGAAGGTAAGCCAATAAGAACACCTAAAGGATTATTAGAATATCGAGAAGAAAAAGAAAATGAAAATTTTCCAATCAAAGTATCAATGGAAACAACCAAGTATGAAGCTGAATCATTTTATGCAGCTATTCATGAAAATTTTGAGCATTTTTTACAAGGATTTAATCAAACACCAATTGTTGTACCAAATATAACTGTTACAGCAGGACCGACATTAGTAAAAGAAGAAGTTGTTGTTAATGCCACCGATCCAGGGGATATTGATCAATCAACAGATGATCCAGAAATTGATCGTAAAACTGCATCAGAAGAATTTGGTGAAGAATATAGAATTATAACAGAGATAAATTCAGCAGGTGACTTTACAGGTATACAATCTAATACAATGTATGTTGTTTGGAGAGGTATAAGATATAGATTTGAAGGTGAAATAGACGGTGAAAGATTAGTTCCAGGAGATGCTGTTCATACTACAGAATTAACAAATGGCGGTAAAATTGAATTACCAACTGCAGCAAAAAATCCTGGACCAATAAAAGGATTGACAAATTCATACTCAGGAAGAAATTTAGAAGTATTCTTGAAAGAACGTGATATGTCATATGATGATATTGAAGTAGTTCCTGCAGCCGAAGTAAAAAGTTTCTTGTCAATGTATCAGTTGAGACGAATGGATGTATATGAAGCAATTGAATGGAACAATACAGCAGAAGCAGACGGATTTACATACAATAAAAACTCTGTAATAATAGATGATATAGAGTATGAACCAGGTGATTTAATAGAAACAACTGTTGGATCTGAATTGCCAACATTACATGAACGATGGACAGAATATCATACTCATGATGTAGGTAAGCCACCGCATAGAGGATTAGTTTACAAAGCTACAGCTGATGAAATTAAAAATAAAGTATACGAAAAGAAACCAATTAGAGGTTATTCATCAGGAAAGGCAACAGGATATTATTTAATGATGGAAGGAGAAATATATAAAACAAATACAGTAGCAACATTCTTCCTAGCATCTTTAAAAGAATTACCACCTGGGACAAATTGGGAAGGTAATAATAATTATGATGAATATCATGAAACGTCATATATTGCAATGGATTGGGCATCATTAAGAAAACTTGGAACACCAGGTAACAAACCAGTTAAAAACGAAAAAGATCCTTCTTTAAGAGTTACACTTGCTCAACATTATGATGGCGGTGGATGGTCAATAGATTTACCTACAGGTAAGTATAGAGCAGCTGGAACTAATTATAGTGGATTTGATGATTTTCCTGGATTTGTTAACAATGATGCATCATATATAAACGTTCCAAGAGGATTGTCTATCGAGATATATGATGAACAACCTGATACAGGTGGAAGTCGTGATTTTAATAATAAAACATATGTAGGACCTACCACAGTAAATCTACCTGGAAATAAAAATGATGACGTTTCTTCAGTTAGAGTATTTTATACAGAAGGAATTGAAGCACCTGCAGGATATAGAGGAACAGATGCAGTTAAAAGATATGCGGCCCAAGATGATTTTTATAAAAAACCACATTTATCACGATATAATAATTTATTTAAATAGGTAACAAATGTCATTAGAAAATTACATAAATAAGTTAAATATTATTTCATCTACAAGACCAGTAGATGCAGTCCAGTTACGTGCTGAAGATGTAGATGTTATTAATCATGAAACTGTAGAAATAACCAATTTTGACGATCCTGCTTTAGACGAAGTTATTGAATTACATGTATATGATACTATTGGAAGTTATGTTACAAGCGATCATGTTTCTGATCATTGGAAACACTTTGCAGACGAAGATAGTTTTGTTCAATATGACATCTATAAAAACTTAACAGATTTAGGTATAACTCAAGGAACATATAAATTTGTATTGAATTTCCATAGATCTTTAGTTGGAGACTCAAATAATTCTAATCTTTATATAAAAGAAATATCACCAGATCGATCAGAGCTATTAATAAAAATAGGTGATGATCATATAAAATCATCTGAAAAAGATACTTCAAACACAAAAGCATCAGAATTAACAACTCATGATCAATTAGCATTATTTGAAAAACGTAGACCAGAATTATGTAACGATGATGGCTTTATTCATTTAATGTTCATGAACTTAGGTAATAACAGATTAATTCAATTTGTTAATTACAAATATCTTTATGAAATGGAAGAGTTATACATTAAATTGTATCAACCATTACCAGAATTTATAAAAGAAAAACAAAAGTTTTGGATAGTTCAGCAAATAAGACAACCATATACAGATAATGTTGTTTTATATAGACAACCAGTACAAGCTCCAACTAATAATTTACGTGGACCAAATTTTGAAATTGAAACAAAGTTTACAAAAATTAACGAAACTAATTTTGCAAGTTGGAATGATTTATTAGGATCATCTGTTTCAACATCACAACAAATTGTTGACAGAATATTTTCCGGTTCATTGCAAGGAATGGACTTAGGTATTGATTATTCAGGATTTCAAAACTTTGTAAACTTTTCATCTGCAGCTGAACGTCTTAAAAACTTTAAGTATAAAGTTGAATTGATAGAATATTATAACGATCAAATAACAACATTACAATCAGTATCAGAATCAAGCGAAGTAAATGCTAATAAATCATTATATACAAAATATAAAGATAATGTTATTGGCGGATTTGATGGATTCGAAAGATATTTGTATAAAGAGCAAACAGGAAGTTTTTATACGCATGGGGTATCTGGTTCGTCAATTTATAATCAAACATTTACTGTTGAACCATGGCCAAAAATTGAATATAGATCAACAGGCTCTGCAGATGGATTACATCCAGGAGCTCAATATCAACTACATCATTCAACATCATCAATAGCTGTTAATTATTATAATGCATTGTTAGCATCAGCATCATTATGGGATACTCATAACGCAGCTGCATTAATTAAATCAGTTCCAGAACATATACGTGAAGATGCTAATAACGCAGAATTTGAAACGTTTGTGCATATGATTGGTCAACATTATGATATTTTATGGACTTATATAAAACATCAAACCGATCTTTATAATCGTGATGAACATTATGCTCATGGTATGTCCAAAAATTTATTGTATGATGCAGCCGAATCATTAGGATGGCATTTAGTTAATGGTAATCAATCAGAAAGATTGTTCGAGTATCTATTAGGAACTGATGAACGTGGTGAATTTGGTAAAATTAATGAAAGAAAGATTGACAAAGATTTAGTATTATATGTTCCGTTTGATGAAGGAAGACCAGATTTTGCAAGAAAGAATTTTATAGATTATAGTCCAAGACAAGATCAATTAGAAAATTTTGAAAAGCCATCATTTGTTAAAGGAGCGCACGGCCATGGTGTAAAATTTAATGGAACAAATGAATACTTAAAATATAATACACCATATGATTATGGAAGTAACAATTATGCTGTATCATTTTGGCTTAAAGATGTAGATGCAACAAATGCAGTAGGAACAATATTTAATGCCATGTCAGGATCTGGAATCGATTCAGGATTTCAAGTTAAAGTCACCGGAGGTAAATTACAATGGTTACAAACATATACAGGATCAAATGGATCTCATTTTGTTAATATACCAGCAACAACTGTAAATAATTTTTCATCATCATATTTAAA
>CEON01018502.1_pt1 | contig 13458 bp, 11 predicted proteins | sample 530291 | NCBI WGS metagenome assembly CEON01 (sample SAMEA2619888, study PRJEB7988) | marine metagenome | biome: marine biome (ENVO:00000447); feature: surface water layer (ENVO:00002042); material: "saline water (ENVO:00002010), including plankton (ENVO:xxxxxxxx)" | depth 5 m
AAATAAAACTGAATATTATACTATGTATGATGAGAAAATGCCTACACATCAAAGAATACAAGATGCAGTTAAAGATGCATCTGGAGATTGTTGGTGGATAGAACAATATTTAAGAAGCACCATGACAAAAAGGAAACTATAATGCCAGTTAAAACATTAAGTGATGTCTCAGTTAATGGAAGTTGTTATGTTTGCAGTAATTTAATCTCATTTGATAATAAGGGTAATTACAGATGTAATCAATGTGGACACACAGATAACTGAAATGTAGAATTAGATACTAGTTCAGTATCAAAATGTGCAAAATGTAATAAACCAGCTCAAGTTTTAGATGATAAAACACCTTATTGTGCAAAGCATTATAAGACTAGATGAGCCAAGAAGAATATATAGATGATAAATTAGCCTCCATAAGAATTAAGTTTTGCCCAGATTGTAATATATGTTGGGAAAAACATATGGCTGCAGATAATAGAACGATAACTACTTCGTACTATGAAGACTTTCCTAGTATAGGACTAAAAAGAGAAAAATGCTCTAGCTGTTAATCTTTCTCTTTTTTAATAAGTTTAGTTACTATTTCCACTAAAGATTGATAAGACTTAGTAAGTCCTCTAAGCTCAATTTGCATTTTCTTTTGTTGGTCTATTAGCTTAATAACAATCATTTCAAGCCTTTTAAACCTTTCTTCTATTTCTTCTATCAGCTCATCTTGAATCCAATGCTGTTGTTTCCATAGAAGGTATCCTAAAGCTAGAGCTATAAGGACAGGAAAACCAAATTTTTCTAATATCTGAAGTGGATCCAAAATTAAGCTCTATTTGCAGTAGACTCTATTAATCTCCATTGATCTGACATCCATAAAGCATCATCTGTATCATTAGCATATTCTTTTAAAATAGCTCGTTTATCGTCTACATTTCCTTGAACAAAAACTTTTACTAAATCAGGATTTTCTTTTATTTGAGGCATAAAATTCTCAATTAAAAAGCTATGAGCCATCATTACATCGTTATTTTGTTCTTGAGCTACAGGTGAAACTTGTTCTGCTGCTACATCTGGACTAGTTCCGTAACCAAATCTATCTTTAGCCATTACATTGATCCTTCCATTGGAGGCATTTGATTACCTTGTCTTATTTGTTGAAGCCTGCTAACCATTTCCTCTTGGCTGTATTCTGTTAAATTTTCACCAGTATCTAAATAATGGTTTAAAACTTCTCTTGATAAAGGACTTCCAAAAGAGCGGCCAAAGTATCTTCTTATTTTAGTCACAGCATCTCTAGTTCCTTCATGTGATGTAAGCTTTGATAAAAGCTCATCTTCTTGGTTTATTTGAGGCTCTGGAGTAGTTCCAAAACCAAATCTATCTGCCATTTTCTATCTCCTTAGGTTGCATTGTAAAATTTTCTTAAAAAGATTACAACTATTATTATAGTAATTAAATCTAAAAAATGATTCCCACTGTCACTTTCTATACTACCAACAGGAGTTTCAATCTTAATAGATTTAGATTGTTTATTCATATCCATTATAGGTTTAGGTCTTAATGTATCATTCATTTTCATCTAACCAATTTAAATTATCACCTATTTCAGCCATTCTATCGGCTTTAAGTTTTTTTCTATCATAAATAGCAACTGCTTTATCTGTAGGTAATCTAAAAAACTCTTTCATACCTCTACCTAAAGTAGTACCATATGCTTGTTCGTTTATTATTTCAAAATCTCCAGCATCTGGATCATACATAGTCCTATCAATTTGTCTTATCATTCTTCCAAACGGATACATAGTATGCAAATGATAATCCATAAATCTATCCCAATCATTGTTAATTAATGATGTAAATACTTGCATAGGCATTCTAGCAATTGGAGGAGTAGCTACCTGCAAAGGAGCTAATACTCCTGGATATGTTCCAAAAAATGCTTTTTCTCTTTCTTTTTCATCACCATACAACCATTCTGCAGTTTCTTGAACCCAATCATATGGTGGTGGCAATGTAGTATCAAATAAACTATATTGAAAAGCACTGCCTAATGCAAATGTCATCATATCAATTAAAAATAAATCTTTAAATCTTTCAAAAGCTGGTGTTCCAGGGTCAAATCCATAATCTCTAGCTTTTCTGTAAAGTTCTCTTCTAGTTCTAACAGATTGAAATGCAAATAGTTTAAACCTAGTCATAACTTTACCTAAAGAAGTTCTCATATAAGCTGGTCTAAATGCACTGTGATATAGGAATTGAGTTGCTTCAATACCTTTTAAACCTGCCTGCATTACTGCAGGGTCAGAAAGAGGTAGGTCTTTAGACATACTTCCATATGCATCTCTAAATTGTAATGCATGTGCTAAAAATGAATCTTGTCTTAATTTTCTTTCAGACGAAGCCATAAAAAAGGATCCACCTTTAATAAGAGCTTTGCCTATTCCATATCGTCTAGCAAGTTCAGCTAAAGTTGCATCAGAAACATCAGGATTCTTTTTAATAATCTTCATAGCTTCATTAATAAAGTCTTTAGCATTTGAACCAGACTTAGATAATTCAGCTCTCCATTCAGCATTAATATTTAATTCGTTTTGAATAAAGTTCTCTATAACACCTTTTTCACTTAGCCATATTCTTAATTCTTTTGTATTAGTAACTAATTTAGGCTTTTTAGTAACAGGGTCTATTTCATTCAACTCTAAATGAAACTCACCTTTAGAATTTTTAATTACATTTTCATTTAACCATTTGTTGCTATTAGCTCTACGAACATTTCTAAAACCAGCTGATGCAATGTTCATAGTTTGACCACCATATATATTAGATACATAAGTTCCAGAGTTAGCTAAAAGAGTCATAAGTTCAAACTTAGCTTCTTTTCTACCAAGTTCATGAATAATTCTACTTTGATATTCTAGCCTAGCAGCTGTTTGCTGCTTCCATATATCGTTAATTTTCCGTTCACCTGTAGCATCCGTAACCCATTTTTCAGCAGTTACTTTTGGTGCATTTTTAAGAAATGGAGCTTCATAACCCCATTTAGAATATTGCTTCTCTACTTTATCCCAGCCTTTAACTATCATATCATCAGACATTTTATTATAAAAAGATTTTTCAAATATATTTTTCATTCTATCACTAACTTTTTCATTCTTACCAGTAACAGGATTCATTATATTAAATACCTGGTCACCAAAAGTTGTTTGATGTCCAAGTGAATCTTTTAAATACCTTTTCATTACAAAAGTCCAGTCTGCAGTATCTTTGCCAAAGTTTCTATTTTTAGCCATTCTATCAATTTGATAGTTACCTAAATGTGCTTGTATAAGTTTATAATGATTTCTAACTACATTTTCATAATACATATCAGTAACACCAACAGATTTATCCCAACCTGGCATATCAAACTCTCTGTCTAATATATTAGGGTTTCTTTTATTTAAACCCATATTATTAGCTAACTGCTCAAAACTAATTCCTTTACCATCAATAGAATCTATAACATCTTTAGCAATTCCATGTGAAAGTGTGTTTCCAGACTCTTTAACTAAATCCCATTTAAGCATTTCCATGGCTGCAGCTTCAGCTGCTTCAGCTTCAGATTTACCCCTAGATATAGCTTGATCATAAGCATTATTAACTCTCTCTACTTTCCAAGCCATCATCTCTGCTTCAGCTGCTTTAGTTGCACCGAAGTTCATATGAGGAAAATAACTTTCAGGATTTATTTTACCTATAGCTTTAAATTTAGAAGACTTTCTTAATTGGTCTCTAGTTTTATTTTTAGTATAAGGTTCACCAGCAATTATATCTTGTTCTAATCTATACTCATATGCAAATCTAAGCTGTGTTTCTATTGGTATTATATTGACATCAAAAGACTTTATAGAAGGTTCAAGAGCTGTTCGAAAATAATGATTCATATCTATAGCTCCATTAGACTTATACTTTATAAATTTATCATTTTCCCATCTTCCATCTTTACCCAATTTACCTTTAGAGTAAATCCATTTAGCACCAAATTCATTAAAAAACTTAGTCATCTGTTTATCTGTAGATTCAACCCATTCTTCTACTGTTTTTTCTTTAAACTTTTTATTAGCATTAGCTTTAAATATTTCAGAATCTTTATACTCAAGACCTTCTCTTTTCATTATTACTAAATCGTTGATAATCTGAGCTTCTTTTACATTAAGCTTTGTTCTGTAAGGCATAGATGCATCTAATTCTTTTGCAATTGCACCTTCACCAATATGAGAATTTTCAGCTACATGTATTCTTCCAGTAAACTCTTTCATAGCTCCTATAGTGCTCATGAAAACTTTTACTTCTTTAAATTTAATATTACCACCTCTTTGTATAACTGGATTATCAAAAGAGCTAAATAGTTGACCATCAAACTTTGCCATATGCTCATCTATAGTTCTAGGGTCTGCTCTAAATACCCAATTAGGAACTTTAGTTCTGAATTTTTTACTTCGTGTAGTAAGGGCTTCAAGGTAATTATTTAATGCTTGAACATCTCGCATATTCATTGCATCCACTTCTTTAAATGCACCCATTCTATCTTTATACCAAGAAGGAAACCATTCTTCAAAGTTTTCTGCAAACTTAGGATTATCTTTTAAATTATTTCTAAGCTTTTCTATCTCTATAAAATCTTCTTTAGTAACACCTAAATCTTCAACTTTCCAATCTCTTTGAGACCTAGCTTTTACATTATCAAACGGTGTTTTAGGAACTATACTGGTAACTGTTTGCTCAACCACATTCATAGTATTCTCAACAGTTTCAGAAGATCCCGTAGCTTTGTCAAGTTTAAATCTAGTATACTTTTCACTTTGTGGCATATTAGTTCTTCTAAATGTCACATTAATTCTTTGGTCAGTAAGAGGAGTATCGTCTATTCTATGATACCATTCTTTTTGACTTTTACCTTGCATTATAAGTAAATCATTATTTGAAAGAGGAATATCTACCTTTTGACCAGTTCTAGGATTATCTATCGTAAATCTAATAGTCTCACCAAAAGATACAGATGCTATAAAAGGATCAACACCTAATTCAGGCTCATTGTCTTGATGCCTTCCTATCTTTTGACCTTTTTTATATCTATTAACAAGTGCTGAATTAAATTCAACTCCAGTAGATTCTTCTACAATTTTTTTAAGCTTTAAAAGTTCAGGTGTCCATTCAGTTGGTTTATAAGTAGTACCAGAAAAAGTATAATCTGTACCAGGCTCTCCAAAATAAACTATATCTCTACCAGACTTCCTACCTAACACTATTCCTTTTTCCCACTTTATTTCTGAATCTAGTTTTTTAGAGTCTATACCACTTATTCTACCTTTATCTAGTACTATATCACCTTCAGCAAAAATAGTTGACTTACCTTCAGGTATCTCTACATTTTTAGTTCTTTTAATAGGCTGCATTATTTCACCAAAAGCTTTTTCAACAGAAATTTGTTTATTAGCAGCTGCATTATATATTCTATTAAACTCACTTAAAACACCTCTTACAGCCTCTCCACTTATAGCTTGAGATTGTATTGAAAGCATAGGAGGTTTATCGTAAAAAGAACCTCTGCTTTTATACCCTGATAATAAATGCAAATCAAAATAAGTTTGAAGTAATTTAGGGTCTATTTTATTAGCCTGTGCAACAGTAGCTAGCTTTTCATTTTTAAACTTTGATATAGCTGCATCTAATTCTCTAAAATCTATCTTTAAAGATTCTTCACCTTTAACTTTATGCTGATTATAATACTGTTGTTTTAATGCAAATGCATAGTCTTGAATAGGTACTAATATATCTTCTATAACTTTTTTAGAATTTTTAGCATCAGTTCTACCAGCATCTATTAAAGCTTCTTGTATTGTAAATCCTTGTTCAGCTAATTTATTTATACTTGCAACATTATATATATCTTTTCCTATAAAATCTAAAAATTGCTCTACTTGCCAAGACTCATTACCTTTTTTTTCAGGTCGTCTATAATTAAAATATTTACCACCTAATGTTAATCGTATATGTTCTTTCCATCTTTTCTTTTTAGCAATTAATTCTTTAGGGTCTTTAACTCCTTTAAAATTAGGAGTAGCTGTAGATACATGATATTCAGCTATATCAATCAATCTATTTAACACATCTACATCTGGAGCTTCGTATTTATGAATACCATCTTTTTTAATCTGATTAACTATTTGTTGAGATATGTTTCCAAAATTATGCTTTGAATCAGCAACACTATTTATCATTGCTTCATATACATCTCTAGGCATGCTAGAAGGACCTTGCTCATTCCATTGTTTTGGATTGCTATTAGCAAGCTGAATGGCTGCTTTAATTTTTTTAAATGGAGCTGTAGATGAAGCAGATGCTATTAAATCATAATTAAAATCAAGGTTTACTTTATGTAGAGCTTTTTCAGTAGCATACTCAATATATTTATCTGTCCATTTAACATTACCTTCAAAAGCCTGTTCAAACATAACATCTCTAAATTTTGAATATGGAATTTGTGTAGGAAAATCAGCTGCATCTGCACTCCTACCAACAATTTCCCTACCTAATTGTCTTAATATTTCATGCCCGCCTTCTTTTAATTTTAAAGTAATAACTCCGTTTATCTGCCCATTAGATCCAATTACTTCATATTCATATTCACCCTTAGAGTTTAAATTTTTAGGATTAGACAAAACATCTGCCCATCCTATCATTATATTCCTACCGACTAATCCATATCCCAATCCTTGATTTCCACCTGATGCACTTCGTGCTACTATTTTTCTCATAGATGGAGAGAATACAGAATAAGGAGTTTTATAAGGAGCCTGTTTTTCTTGCCAATTTTTGCCTAAGAATATTTCATTAAACTTTTCATCTTTAGCAGGGGTATACTCTCCATCTTTAGAGTTATTTTTTTGCCATTCATATTGATTCTTTTTAAACATATCTTTAGTTTTCTTATCAAACCCTTGATAAAAGAATGCCGAATCTGAATCTTTATCTGCACCACCTAAGTATTCGTTGTCTTTTCCGTGGGTATAAACACTAATACCTTTCTCACCACTAAATCCAGTAAATTTAAGAACACGAACACCAGAGATACTGTCAGCAGGTACACGAATAGTAGTAAACTCAAAAGCACCTTCAAGAGCTTCTGTAGGAATATCTTTAATAGTCTTATATTCATCTAACCCTCTTTCTTTCCTTGACTCATTAATTCTTTTTAATAAACCTTTAGCCTCAGTAGTTCTTTTTCTGTGTTTATAATCACTTTTAGAAGAAAGTCTTTCACCTTCTTTTAATCTTTTAATGTTCCACAAAGTCCTTAAATCTGTACTAACTCCATCAAATTGCACTTTAGGATTCCAACTATCATCAGCTTTAAATTCACCCCTTCTTAAATCCATATGTGGCATTTTTGGAGCTAACCATGCTTTAGCAGAGTAATCATATTTAGGATAAACATACCTATCTATAAAATATTTCATTACTTTTCTGGACTCATCTCTTCTTATTTCTTTTAATAAAGTTCTAACACCATCACCCATTCCAGCTTCTGAAATAATTCTTTTTCTCTTTTGATTGTAAATTGCCCACTCTTTATCGTTAAAAGACTGCTCTGCATCCAAATTTTCACCTCTAGCAAGAGCTTCTGCCTCAGCCTTATCTATTTGATACATTTCCTCTAAAAGTCTCTTTTTAAGGGCTTTTTCGTGCTTAGTAGATTTATGATCTGGCTTGTTAATTATCCTATATGCAAGTGATGCATCCATGTCATTTATTTTAATTTTGTTTAAATTTGTTGAGCCATCTTTTAAATACTGATTAGCAAGAGCATTCATTTCAGGTTTACCTTGTATTTGAGGTAAGAAATAAGTATCAAATACATGTTGAGCCATTTCAGGAGATGTTTGCTCACTATTTATAACACTAAATAATTGTTTTACAAATTTTTGTTTTTTAAATGCACCTTTAGGGTCTTCTCTTGTTCCTAAATTAATTCTAACATCTGATTTTTTCATAGTGAGAACATGGTTTGGATTGTTTTGATCATAACTAGATCTATACTCTCCTGTCTCTTTATTGTAAAATAAATCATGAACATCTCTAATTCCTCTGTATTTAGCAGAAGAACTCATTATAATCATGTCCAAATTATTAGCTCTCATATATTCTCTTAATGGAGCAGGTGCAGCTTGACCTGCAGATTTAACAACCATAGTCCCTTGACCATTTTTTCCAGGAACTATAATAACAGGTTTATTCATAGCTACAGGAATCTCTCCTTTTTCTACTTTCAAACCTGGTATTTCAGCAGCTTGACTTATTTCATTTGAAACACGATGTCTGTAAAAAATACTACCATCTGTATCAGATGCTTGAACACTTCCTATTTCAATTCCTAATTCATCTAATATTTTATCATTCATAATCGCATATGTATAATCACCATCTAATTTTAACTTATACGATTTATCATTAAACAATTGCATTCTTTTGTTAAATGCAACCACATCTTTAGCAAAACCAGTTCCTTTAAATTGCTCATGTAATCTAGTATAATCTCTTGACCCTGTTTTATATAACCCTTCAGCTTCAGATTTATATAGAACATTTGAAACCCATTGCATTTCATGCATCTCCCTTAAAGACTCTTCAGGAGCTTTTCCTTGAAACCATTCATCTCTTTCTATTCTATAGCTTTCTTCAAATGATTTTCTAATTTCCTGTTCTATTCTAGGGTCGCCTCCTGATAGCTCTTTAATTAAAGCTTCAGCTCTTACTCTTTTAGGACCTATAGATTCCAAATGATAAGTTGCAGCTAACAATACAGTCTTATCTTTAACTCCTGAATAAAAATACATCGGCTGCTGTTTAGCATTGCCTTTATGTAAATTATATTCCATTCTCCAAAAGTTTTCAGCACTAGTACTTGGAACAACCTCTCCATCTTTTATGCTAGAATGTAATGGATTTTCAAGCTTATATACTTCAGCACCTCTATCAGTTGTTAGCTTGTGATTCCTTATATATTGAACTTCAACAAAATTTCCAGAACTCATAGTTTCAATAGGTCTATCTATTCTTTTTTCACCTACAAGTTTACCTTCCATTTCGCCATTAACTGTACCAAAATGAACTGTCCCGTCTTTATCTACAGTAAATACACCAGCTTCTACTTGAGAATTATCTAATTCTTTTTGAGCTTCTGTTTTTTCTTTAGTCTTAGGCTTTGTAGCAGGAGAAACTACAGGATCATTTGAATCTTCTACATTTGATTGAACAGGGTCAGCTTTACCCATAGGCTCTACAATATCGTATCCAAAATTCTTACCCATATACATATCATGAGCTTTTTCTCTGTAAACTATATCTATCTGTTCTTTAGTTGGGTTTTTAGTATTGAATTTTTGAGTAGCTTCGTATATAAAATAATCATTTAATATTTGCTGCTTAGGAGTAAGATTATTTAAATCTACTTCTTTAACTTCTTTATCAAAGTTTCGTAAAACAAATTTTCTTGCAGTTGTATTTATAGATACAGGAGAACCATCTAATATATAATCTTGAACTTTTTTCGTATACTTATTCCATTCAGGATGTTCTTTAGGTCTAAATGTATATTGACCACTTGGATCTGAATATTTCAAATCAGCCATATACTTTTCACCTTCCATCTTCCAAGAAGGCCCACCTTGTCTTCCAAAGAAACCACCTAAAAGAGTGTTGTAAATAACCATTTCTATAGGCTCTTTATTTACAACTGAAGGTAAACCCATCATTGTAGCACCAACTGCTGTTCTAAGGTTCTTTTCGGCATTCTCAACCTGTTTTGGAGTGCCATTCTTCATTATATTACCAAGTCTAGTAAATTCAGCTATACCACCAAATGCTCCACCTGCAATTGCACCATGTATAGTAGAGTCCATTATTGCTTCTGGACCTTTCCAGACAGCAGATGCTGCAGAAGCAGCTCCAAGATGAACAGCTTGAGTACTTATATTTCTAGCTTGTGAACCCTTTTTAAGAAATTCAGCTGCATCTAAACCTGCTTTTGATAAACCTGTTTCATAAAGATTTTGAACTTTATGACCTGCTAACATAGGTATAGAATATTCACCCATCTCTCTTACTACTTGTTGAGCTCTTAATCCTGCTTGTTTTCCTAATGTTTTTCCAGCTACATATTTTATAGGTGCAGCAGCTATTCCTGGAGCAAAACCTACAAGGTGTCCAATAGAATGTGCTATAGCTTCATATGTATTTAAGGAAGGCTTGTTTGTCCAATCAGAAACAGGGATTGTTGTAAAACCTTCAACAAACCCCATTTGCAATTGACTAGCTATTCTTTTAAGTCTGACTTCAGATGTTTCTCTAGCTTTAGGATCAAATATATCTACTTTTTCCCAAACACCTTTGCCATTCTCATCTTCTCCAACTTTTATTTTTTTGGTAGTGCCTATACCCTGACTTTTAGCTATTTCTCTTAATTCATCTACCTGCTTTTCATCAAACAATTCAGGGTTATATTGATACCTTTTAAGGAGATTATGTACCCTCATTTGGTATTCTAATGACGACATTTAATTATCCCCAATATAAATTCTCAGGTGGTCCAGCTGGATCAAAATAAGTCTGATAATTTCTTCCTTGATAATAACCAGGTCTAGGGCCTTCTAGCATTCTTCTAGGGTCTGTTACCCTTGTTGCGGCTATCTGATTAGCTCTTTGTCTAGCCATAGCTGTTTTAGCATTAGCTGTAGCTGTCATCACATCATCAACTGAAGATGCTCCTTTCCAGCTCCCATATAAGTTTCCAGCACCTCTAGCACCTGCTCCTAAAGCTTTACCTGCTAATCCAAGACCAGTAAATAAACCACCAATTGTTCCTACAGTGCCTGCAGCTCTATCACCAAAGCTTTCTCCATGCCATTCTTCACCTACTGTAGTAGGTCTCCATTCATTAGGAAGAAAACCTAAAAGAGTAGTGTCTGCTAAATCAAACAAACCTTTTCCTAATGGATTGCTTTCTGGATCAAAGTCATACCCGTATTCAGCAGCTAATCTAGCTAATTTATTAGCCTGCTCATCTGTTATTTTTAAATCTCCCGCATTCCATCTTTCAACCATATTTTTTACAATTTCAGATTGATTAGCTGGAGATTGCATATTTGCAAATGTAGACATTAATAACCTCCTTGCATTGTATTCATACTGTTTAATAATTGTACATAATCAGCAGTTGGTGTAAATCTATCTATTTGAGAAGTATTAAGCATAGCTTCTATAACAGGTGATGAAACACTTCCTCCTTGAAAATTTTCTAAAAGAGTCCTAGGGTCAAATTGATCTTGGTATTTATCTCTATACTCTCCTATTAAAGCTTCTTTTTGGTCTTCTTCAGAATCCATAAACCAGCTAAATGGATTCCACCCTAATTTATTAGGTCTAAACCATTGCCCTTCTATTTCAGACAACTCTTCTTCAAGTTCTCCAGATATTTTTCTTCTATCACTTATTGATAAAAGATAATCTTTCATAAACTCATCATTTACTTTTTGCTGATTATATTTTTCTATTTCCATTTCCACCATAGGCCTTTTAACTAAGTCTATTAGTTTATTTTCCATGTTCAAGGCTCTCTGTTGCTGTATAGCTTGAGATGTCACTTGACCAAAATTAAACTGTGGATTTGCTTGATGCATTGATATACTCATTTTTTACTCCTTATCCGTTTGAAAGTGCCCATGGTCCAGGGTTACTTCCTTGAAATGGATTTTCACTTGCTAATGTTAATAAACTAGCTCCTCCAGTTGCAGGGGCCATTGCAGCAGCTGCTATTGTTCCCCCTATTGACATTAAATTATTCATAAAATTATCTTGCGATTGATTGTTTGCTAATTGCTGATTATAATCTCCCATTATACCAAACTCTGTTGCTTGATTTTGAGCTGATTGATTAGCCATAGCCGCTTGTAATGCTGCTTGTGATTCAGCTTGACCTAATTGAGCCATACTTCCATACAAACCACCTTGTTGAGCACCTAAATTACCTGCTCCTAAGTTAAGATTTCCTGCTTGATTATAACCACCCATAGCTTGCTGTAACCAACCTTGAGCCATCTGATTTCCCATATTAGTTAAACCAAATTGACCTTGTCTTAATTGCTCACCTAAACTGCTACCAGAAACATCTCCTAAAAGATTTCTTAAACCTGCATCATTAAGCCCTCTTGATGCCATGCTTCTTGATTGAAGATTGTGAGCTGTTGTCATTTGGCTAGACAAACCTTCTCTCATATTAGCCATTTGTTTTTTATACCAAGCAGAATTAGGATCCATAAACGATCTAGCTTGATCTGCTGCTTCACCAGCTAATCCACTTAAATCAATAGCATTTCCTCTTACATTCTGTATGTCTTGATTCATATTTTCAGCACTAATCTTCATATTATCCATACCAGAAGTTGTATATGGATTAGTCTGGTAATTAACAGTAACTGGGTCATAGTTAAAGTTTTGAGACAATGGCTCTGACTTTAAACCTAGTCCTGTAAAAATATCATCAAGAAACATTTTCTGATTCGCAAATGGTCCTTTTAATGCATAGTTTTGCAATTCTTCTCTATTCATTCTTTCTCCTTAATCGTCTTCGTCTATTAAAGATAAGGTGGATTTAGCCCAACCATCTTCAGTATAGACTTCTAATCTATATAAATTTGATTCACTATTAGATGACTGATAATTAACAACCCTCATGTCTCCAGGTTTACCTTTAGACAATTCTCTGTTAATATTTTCTGATTTATTAGTAGCATTTATAACTTCGTTAATATCATCGTATATAGTTTGTATTATTCTATTTAATGAGTCAATATTCCCATTAAACTTTGGTGGTATTTTTTTAGAAACATTACTCATTTAACTAATCCTATTCGTTGGTCTAAATACTATACTTATATTGTCAATTTCCATTTTAGGACCATTGCCTGAATCTACATCATCTACCTGCACTACTACAACATTTCCTTTTTGATTAATAGGTGTTTTTAATTGATTTTTATAAGTTGTATCTTTAACTGCAGTTCCACTCGGACTACTTGAATAAAAAGATTCAGGGTCTACTTTATATGTAAGCTTTTCATCAACATTTACATTGTCAGGGTCTTTTTCCCAATATTGAGCTTTAACCTCTATAAACTTTTTAAGTCTTCCTGCTTCACCTAAATCTAATGCTTTAGATACCCATGTATAAGCAGCTTCATTATAAGGGTCACCTGCATAATGAACTAAATCACCTGCGGTTGTTCCTGTCTTTTTAGATATTAACATTTTACCATCTGAGTTTAAAATAGCAGATTTTATTTCAGAATCTGTTTCTGCCTCCCAAGATAGAAAACTAGGACTATCCCACATATCCCATCTTTTAGAAGGTATATTATAGCACCATGCATATCT
>CEON01119777.1_pt1 | contig 13387 bp, 12 predicted proteins | sample 530291 | NCBI WGS metagenome assembly CEON01 (sample SAMEA2619888, study PRJEB7988) | marine metagenome | biome: marine biome (ENVO:00000447); feature: surface water layer (ENVO:00002042); material: "saline water (ENVO:00002010), including plankton (ENVO:xxxxxxxx)" | depth 5 m
ACCGGCAGTTCCCTGAACGAACATTGTGTTGTTTGAACCAGATACACCTACTCTAATTGCAACTGGAGCGCCACCCGAATCACCTGCGACTGATATGGGTGTGGTTCCTGAACATGAACCTGCTACTGCAATGAAGTTGGTATATTGGTGTGAGAGGTTCGCATCGATGGTGATGCCAGAACCTCTAAGGAAAACATCAAGAGCGTCCGAAGTACCAGTCCAAGTGGTTGCCGAGAACGCTCTGTTGTTTGTGCTGAAGATTTTTACGGGAAGTTGTTGGGTGGACTGACCACCGGCGTGACCAGTGTCTGTTCCATCACCAATGATATAAAAGTTACCACTTCCACCAAACGCTAGTTTCACATATTGTGCATGGGATGTAAGTCCATTAACTGAAACCATATCAGTGGCAACTAATGCACCACCAGTTCCTAAGTTTAAACGGACATTATCGTTGTGTGCCGAATCGGTCATTGTGCTTCTACTCCATTCGCAGGGTCTTATACAAGAAGAATTTCGTTCTTAATATGTATACATATAAGAAATCCGTTGACATTCCTAATCTTCGGTATATAATGTTTTTCACAGGAGGACACAATGATTGAAGAAACAAATATAGTCGAAGAGATGGAACAAAAATTGCTCCAGAAGATAACCGCCTATATAAAAGGCGATGACCCATCATATATAGACGCCATATTGCAGGCGTGTGAGGAATTAGAGATTGAACCTGAACTGGCGGCAAAGTTACTCTCAAAACCAATGAAAGAGAAACTTGAAGAAGAAGCGGCAACACTAAACCTCATACCAAAAAAATCAAAACTACCAATTTAATACTTGACTTCCCTCCGTTGGGACATATAATACACGAAGTAAATCGCACATGTCGTAATACAAACAAAAGGAGAAACGCACATGAGTTTTAAAGACCTAAAAAGCAAGAACAGTCTTGAGCATCTTACTGCCGAGATGGACAAGGTTACGAAGAAGACTTCGGAATCTTACAAGGACGACCGATTCTGGCGTCCAGAACTAGACAAATCAAGTAACGGTTATGCCGTTATTCGATTCCTCCCCCCAACAACCGGCGAGGATGTTCCGTGGGCACGACTTTGGTCGCACGGATTCCAAGGACCTGGCGGTTGGTACATCGAAAACTCCCGAACGACTTTGGGAGAAAAAGACCCAGTTTCTGAACTCAACACTAAGTTGTGGAACAGTGGTCTTGAATCAGATAAGGAAATCGCTCGCAACCGTAAGCGCCGACTTTCCTATATCTCAAACATTCTCGTCGTGAGTGACCCTGCAAATCCTCAGAACGAAGGTAAAGTTTTCCTCTACAAGTATGGAAAGAAAATCTTCGATAAGATTTGCGAAGCGATGCAACCAGAATTTGAAGATGAGACGCCCATCGTCCCATTCGATTTCTGGAAGGGTGCGGACTTCAAGTTGAAGGTTCGTAAGGTCGCAGGGTTCATCAACTACGACAAGAGTGAGTTTGCATCACCGTCTTCCTTATTCGATGGTGATGACGAACGACTTGAGGAACTGTGGAACAAGCAGTACTCCTTGAGTGAATTCACCGACCCTTCAAACTTCAAGTCATATGAAGAACTGAAGAACCGTCTTGCGGTTGTGATTGGTGATGACGAACGGGCATCTGCTCCAGTGGGTAATACCACTGCCGAAACGATTGACACTACTACAGAAAGTGAACGCAATATCGGTTCTGCAAGCAGTAACACAACTGATGACTCTAACGAAGATTCAGAAGAGACGGATGCTCTGTCTTATTTTGAGAAGTTGGCAAGTGAGGACTGATTTGTAATTAACACTTCTCAATCTCCAGAAAACGGGACGCTTCGGCGTCCCGTTTTTCTTTACCCATTAGAACCCATTCCATACTGTGCCCTTTGTGCTTCATTGAATGAGGATTCAGTATTTCTAACACCCATATCCGCCATCGCAACAGTCTGGTTGTTATTTACCGTTGGTGCATTTGTTACTGGTGCAACTATAGAGTTTACTTGACCGACGGCCGCATTTGCCGCTTCTGACTTCATTGTAGCATTTGTATTCATTGCACCGACAGTTGATTCGCCGTCTGGTGTTAATGCAGTTGCACTTCCCATAGTCTTGGATATTGGTGTGCCTGTGATTCCTGGACCTCCGAACGCACCACCAGTTTGCATCGATTCTCTTAACTCGATGGCGGCCGCACTAGATTCTGGTGACCATGACACAGTAGTAACTGGTCTGAATCCTAATTCACCGTCCAACTTTTGTATTGTAGTTGAATTTGTCATACCAGAAATGGTTTCGCCGGTTCCTTCTTTACCAATAAGTCGTGCAAGGAATAACTTCGCTCGTAATGCACTACTACGGCCAATCTCTCGGGCGAACTCTCTTCTTCTATTATTTCGACCAACGGTAGTGACTTCAAACGCCATTTCGCCAGTACGAGTTACTTGATAATCTGTTCTTCCTGCTTTATAGAACATAGTCTGTCCAATAGGAATATTCTGACCAAAGTTAAATATCTTTTCTCTTTGTTCTCTTAGCGCCGATTTTCCATCTGACTCTTCTTTCTTCGCTTCCTTTTCTTCTCTCACACTAGCAGTGTTGTTTGCTTTTTGTTGTGATGGACCAACTGGAGCAGATGGTGTAGCGGGTGCAGATGGTGTAGCGGGTGCAGATGGTGTAGCGGGTGCAGATGGTGTAGCAGGTCCTGGTCGCAATCCACCTCGATACCCTTCAACATTACCCATTGGTACGATTCGTCCACTTGCGGCCCCGGCGGCAGTAGTAACAGCACCCACTCCTGCTTCTAGATTGCTATTAAGAGATGCCATGTTTAGGTCAGCAATAAGGGCGAGTCCCTGACCCAATTTAAATATTGATTCAGAGAACGAATCTAATTCTTCTAGGTCTAATTCATCAATACCATCTTGGATGACTTCCATGAGATTAGTCCAACCCGATTCGGTGAACCAACCCTCCTTGAAGAAGTCTTCTCCCATAGTAAATTCTGCAAATCTCTTAAGTGCCGGACCAAGAGCATCGATAGCATCTGCGGTTTTTAGCAGGCCTTCTCCGGCGGTTATGAATGTTGAGAATTCAGAGAATCCACCCATACCAAAGAATCCTGCTAAGGATGCGTTGGCACTAAATCTATCGAATGCATGGACAATCTCTTCAACATTATCCATATTCAATTCTGAATTGCTAAACTGTTCAAGAGAATAGCGAAGTTGGTCAATTGCTGTTACAATTTGGGGAAGGTTTCTTGCTTTCTCTGCAAAGTTACCGATGAGTTCCATCATTTCTACAGGAGTAGCACCACCAAACAAACTACCAATTGCACCACCGATACCGGCCACTGCGGAACCCAGTCCACTTCCAATACCAAACGCGGCGATTGCAAGTCCGAGAGCGGCGACACCGGCGGCGGCAACAAACAATCTTGGGCCCATCTCACCAAGTCTAATGATTTGGTCAACGAACTTGACCATGAAATCACCAGCGGCATCGACTACCATCTTGATTCCAGCACCGAACATTGCGGCGCCGTGACCCAGCATTTTCATGCCCTCACCAGCGAGTTTGGCGGCGTATCCGAATGGTATCAAAGCAACACCAAGTGCGCCAATCAATCCAATTGCGCCGAGTATTAGTAGTCCACCAATACCCGTCATCATCGCGGCCGCAAACGCCGCTATTGCGGCCCCAAGTACCACTAAGGTAGCGGCAAGAACTCCAACGGAAGAAAGAGTAATACCCTCGAAGTTTGACATTGCTGACCCAAGTGCGGCAACACCCAGTGCTAGTAGAGGCATAGCAATAGAGAATATAATTATGCCTGGAAGAGCGACTTGGGATATCGCTCCGATAAGAGCGGCGATACCCACAACAACGAGAACACTCGTCATCATCTTTAAGACATCACCATATTCAACTTCCGAGTATGCTTTCAATCCATTGGCAAGTGACATCAATCCAAAACCAAGAATAATAGTAGCGGCCGAGAACAGTAACAATCCTGGCATAGCACCCGCGGCGACGGCCCCAATCAAGGCCGCAATCCCTACAAGTGAAAGGACAGTCACTAGTGCTTTAACCATATCTCCGATTCCAACATCAGAGAACATCTTAATTCCAGTCGCCAAGGCCATTAGACCAAAACCTAGAATTAATGTAGCGGCCGAGAACAGTATCAATCCTGGCATTGCTTTCGCGGCGACTTTACCTATTAGTGCGGCGATACCTACAATCGCAAGAACGGCGAAAGCAGATTTAATCATGCTACCTATACCGACCTTTTCCATCATAAGGAATCCACCGGCGAGAGCAATTAACGCCAGACCAAGTATACCGGCCGCGACGGAGAATTGGATTAAATCTTTACCGGCAGGCATGACTTCTGCGGCGAGTTTCAGTACACCAAGTACAGTCACCAATGCAATTGCGCCCTTGATGAGACTCGTCCAGTTGACATAATCCATTATCGCAAGGCCAACCGCGAGCAATGCCAATGCACCACCAAGTAGTGCGGCGCCTTTACCGAATTGAATCAAATCCTTATCAGGAGGCATGAGTTTAACAGCGAATCTCATGATGGTAAGGAATCCTGCTAGAGCAATGGCGGCCTTCGCAAGGGATGACCATTCAACAAAGTTGAATACTACTAATGCACCAGCAAGTATAAGAAGTCCTTGTGCGGCAGTTGCAAAAGCACCAGCATACGCTTGCATGTTTCCTAGTTTAGTTGCCTTTGGTGCGGCCCCTGTAGCGGCGCCTCCAAGTTGTGTTGGTGTCGTTGGTGTTTTTGCAAATCTACCCGTTGCAGGATCTCGGAATTTACTTCCTCGACCTCTCGGGTCAAAGATAAGACCCTGACCCTGAGCAACTCCGGTTGCCAGTGCCTTTGGTGACCTCTTACCAAGAATACCGCCTAGAGCATTACCAGCGATTTCACCACCAAGTTCTGTGAGTGCTGTTCCAACAACACCCAATCCTCCACCCTTGCCCTCAAAGACATTCGTGACTGCTTCTGCGGCCGCAGTTCCTGTGTTTCGACCTGCTTCTAATTCTTTTTCTCTTGCCTCTAGTTTATCTGTCCCGGTTGCTTTTGGTTTTAAGAATTCCTTAATATCAACAACACAGTATTTGATTTCAAGAAGACATTCATAAATTCTATCGTCTCCACCGAAATCGGATGGGGACAGTGTGGGTGCAACAGGGTCGCTATCAACGACTCCTGAGTCTTCAACGACTCCTGAGTCTTCCTCGGTCGCGTCACCACCAAGTCCAACTCTTCTAAATCTTTCTGCTCTTACTGCTTCTTCTGTTTTTCTTCTTCGACCGGCACGAATTGTATTACCTGCAAACTTACCCAAGAATCCAGGCAAGAACTTCTCGGCGGCCTTTGCAGAGTCGGTAAGGAAATCGGGGAGGGAGTCCATGAAACCCTCCATGAGAATATTCCCAAAGTCTCCAACATCTCCAATGGATGAGGCCGCCGTGCCGACCATCTGCTCCAGTGCTTTTCTTTCATCGTCCGCTAATTGTTTTGTGAGTGAGAGAATACCCTCAAGGTCTTTTCGTATTTCTCTTGCCTCTTCGGTGTTTGCATCCAACGACCTCTTTGCGAGGTCAAGAATTTCGGTCTGTACGAATGTTCCCTGTTCGCTAAGTTCTACACCGGAGGCCGCCAGACCCGAGATAGAATTTTCCAACTGCTTTTGGATTTCTGCGCCTACTACAAAAACACCAAACCGGCGAGCGTCATCTTTGATAAGACCCTCACCGTATTCTTTGGTGAATCGTTCGTTGAAATCTCCGAACTCATCTAGTAGTTTTTGGAAGTCTTTTGCGGCCACATTTCTACCTTATCTTCTTTGCTTCATCCTCGCATTCTCTGCTTGGATTCGTTTATTTTCTTCTTCTACCCACTGAGTAAGTAATCCAACATAAATGTCCCTCTCCCACGGTATCATATTGTCTAACTCTGTCAGCGAGTATTTATGATGTTGCATCATCTGAAAATTAACTTGGTAGTAATTTGTCATTGAAGTGTGACAGAGGGCGAGCCGAAAAAATCCTGTAGTCCTGAAAGTGTAATCTTATGCTTCTTCTTACCAACGGGAACTTCTAGTTCCTTTTCTAGTTTAGGCATAGTGTTGAAGAAATCCGAAACAGCAACGAACTGTTCCTGAGTCATATCCTCTACAAAGGCAACCATCTCTTCTTTGGATAGGTCAGTTGCTTTCCAAGAGTTTTCTCCCTGAAAAATTTCTTCAATACAACTGACAATTAGGTCAAATGCAATGGAAGATGATTCTGGGTTTGCGTCTGCATAATCCTCAGACATACCGAAAGTTGGATATTTCATTTTCAGATAAATGTCTTCGGTTAGTTTAATTTCGTTTGTGTGCTTTTCGTCCCTAACTACAGGAATACTAGAAATCGGAATCTTTAGTTTGATTTCATGTGATGTTCCAGTTTCATCCGTAAGATTTAGAACTGGTTCTGCATTTTCTCCGGCAGACTTGGAACGAATTTGTAGGAAGATGTATTCCAAGTCAAAGAGTGGCAGAGTTTTTACATCTACTGCATCATCTGTGCAGTTAAGAACAATCTGCTCCAATGCTCTTGCAATGGTCTTGTTATCTTCGGACTCTAGTGCCAGTAGAAGAATCTTTTCTTCCTTTACTAGAAACGGTCTGTACCCAATCTGCTTCCCAGTAGATGGAAGTTTTAGTGTATATGTTGGGGTACTTAGTTGGGGTAGTTTCATTGTCATTTCAATGTTCCTCTCTGATTAAAAGTAATAATAAACTCATGCTAATATGTATATTAAGCAAACGCAGTTCCATCTCCGCCTGGAGCATTTGGTCCACCGTAACTTGGTGCGCCTCCCGGTCCTCCAATATTTGGTGGTAGAGATGGAGTTGATGGAATTGTGCTTTGTGTTCTTAGTGGGGTATAATATGTTACATCATATTTTCTAAATGCCAAACTGATTGTCACTCTGGTTAAATCGTCTACCTTCTCGAATCCATAATCGATTGCTCCCATATTCTTTGGGTAACATTCTCTTGCGGTAACTTCATAGAGCAGGTCATCTTCACGACCCAAGGCACGGATTTGGAGGTTGGCGATATAGTTATCATAGTACTCGTAGTTATTGTCGAGTCCTACCATCGTATTGTTCCAAACTTCAAAGAATTCTCTCTCAAGATAATCACTACCAATTCGGAATGTCATATCAATGTCACCAGAATATAAAGATTGATATGGCATTTCTCTGGTAGGTCCATAAATTGTATTCGCTTGTGAACTGTGACCTCGGCCCGGTAGTTGAACCGACTCAAGAGAGTCACTCAGTCTTTGCTGAACAGGTAGTTGTGTGAGGGGCATTAACATATTGTTGGGCCGTTCAAAGGCAAACGCTACCTCATATCTAGCAGGAGATGCATGACGATACCCTGCAACCTGTTTGACTGCATTGCGTATTCTTTCTATGCTTCCACCGTATAGTGATTTTTCTGCCATTTACAGGAACCTTCTTCTTTGTCTGTCCTTGATGATATCTTTTCTTGTTTCATCCCAGACTTGAATTTTTGTTGCCTTTCTAAACCGATAGAAAGGAAGATACATTGCCATACCCCAATATTTAGGAGCAATCCTCAACATTTTTGATTCAATTCTATTGTATTTATAACGCCTATAACAAGGCCTGAAGTATCTAAACCTTTCAGACTTATTTAATAGTTCATAACTGAGTTTTAGTCTGGCGGTTTGAGCAACACTTCGACCTGTTCCTTCAAGAGCAGATTCATCTTGTGTGGTTGTTAAGCGAAGAAGATTGAGGAATAAATGTTCTCTTAGGTTGGTGGGGAGGTAGTGTAAATTAATTCCCTCAAAACCGTCTGGGAGTAGTTTTACAATATAAATCAATGGGAATGTGTCCCAGAATCCCATGCTTGCTCTGCTCTTGACATTTGGTGTGTAGTTAAACAAGAACATTTCGCCTACTCGTTTATATGCTCTTGGGTTTAATAATCGACCCCGTGTGGTATCTTTAGAAAGAAATGATTCTTCTACACTAATTTCAGTCAAATCGTATAAACTATTGATTGCACCTTTCATCCATGTCAGTGCGGCCGCAGAGTTAGAAGAAAATCCGAGTTGTTCTCTAATCTCATCCAGACGGTCAAAGATATTTTCTTTCAAATCGGCATAGTCTGCGGTGCGAAGTTCGTTTAATTCTCTTTCGAGTTGGTCTTGTTCTGGTGTATTGGCCATGGTTTACTCCTATACTCCTAAATGATTTTCGTTTAGAATAAGAAACTCCCATCCTCTATCGGAAGCAAACTCTTTTGCCGCTTTCCACTTCGCAGAATTGACACCCCATGTCTTCACTTCGGATATATACTTTCTAGTAACCCGAGTTTGTTTTTGTGGTGCCTTGCATTGCTTTTTTGGTTTGATTTCAATTATCTGTGTTTTCTTTTTGCCGTCATGTTGGATGCACTCAATAATGAAGTCTACAAAATAACGATGCATTTTGCCATCCACGGGTGACTTGTAAGGAATTACCACTTCCTCAGAACCCCACGCAATAACTTTGTCATTGTTATCACAATAAACCATGAACTTCCTTTCCCATAAACTTCTATAGATAATTTTTGTTGGATCACCTATATACTTTGATGGGTTTGTTGGTTTGTATTTGCCCTTGTATGCCATACATAGTATGTAGTAAAGATTTCAGGAGAATTTAATGTCCGACCCGAGAATTCCAACTCAACCAGGTCCTCAGAGACGAGATAATAATCCCGCTCCGAGAGAATATCCTAGAACCTTCGATGATGTGGGGTCTAAGAACGATGTATTTGGACAAATATATGAAAGTAACTCCGCAGACCCAGCGTTCAGTAAACCAAACGAGTCTGTAAGAAATGGTGCAATTGACCCAAGCACGGGTCAATATGTTGAAGGTATTTACAGTCAGGCAAATGCTCTTTATGGTCCTAACGCACAGGGTGGTAATAACTTTCAATACCCATCCGATTTAGGTTCACAGGAATATAACCACTTTGTTTTATTCAGCATCTTTCAAGGAAAGTCCCTTAGTCTAAGCAGTGAAACAATTGATGCCGCGGATAGTGCTTCGTGGACTGGTTATGATAACAGTGTGATTCCTTATAACAATGCAGGTGGTGTTGGTGGTGGTCAAATTGGCGCCGCTGAAGACTATGAAGCGTTTGGTGGTGACGAGAATCGAGGCGGTGAAGGTAGAGTCGGTGCCGAGCAGAGGTCGCGTGATTCTGGTGGGAATGGCATGTCCACTTCGACATTCAGGTCTGGTGGTCGAGGTTCAAATCGGGGTGGTGCTAGAAGACCCAACCCAGTCCAGCAAACAAGAATTAATCCAGCAAGAGTTCGCATGATGGAAACCGTTGCTTTGTATATGCCACAAAAGATAAATCAGTTGGGTATTCTAGACTACGACCTTGAATCTACAACAGGTGCGGCAATTGTAAAGGACTTGGCAAATGCAGATATGAAAAGTCTCGCTGGTCTTGGTCAGGGTGCTATTAATATGGCAACAAAATTCTTGGACGGTGTAGCAGAGGCCTTTGGTGTCGAGGATACCGGATTCAACCCAGCAGTCCGAGCATCAATGAGACTCACTAGTAACCCGAGACGAGAACTTGTATTCAACCAACCCCAACCAAGAAAGTTCGAGTTTAACTTTGAGTTTGCTCCAAGAAATGCAGACGAGACAAAATCAATTAATGAAATAATCAGAGTGTTCAAGTTTCACGCCTATCCATTCCTGCAACAAAACGGGTACTTCTATGAAATGCCCGCAGAGTTCCATATCAAGTATTATCAGGTTGATGATTCTGGTTCTACTTTAGAAAACACTTGGTTAAATAGAATCGGTGCTTGTGCATTGACCGAAGTTAATGTTGATTACACTGCCGGCGGCGTGGCCTCCTTCCATAAAGATGGTTCACCCACACACATTAACTTGTCTCTAACATTCTCTGAGTTTGAGGTGCTAACACAACAGCACATTTCTGAAGGATTCTGATTATGTACTTTTCTAAATTTCCTCTTATCAATTATAGAAATCTTACTAGTGCAGAGAAAGACGGCACTAGAAAAATTGCAAGAGACATAGTTCGTCGCATTGCGTTTTCAAAACGATTAAAGGACGAAGCATCTCTCTACCAAGATTATTACATTCCAGAGGGAGAGCGACCAGAACACACTGCCCTCAAGGTTTATGGAAATGAAGAATATCATTGGGTTGTTCTTTTATTCAATGACATAACAAATCCATATTATGATTGGCCTCTCGATGGATATGCACTAGAAAATTACATTGATAAAAAATATCCTGGCGAAGTTTTATATTGCTCGAAGGCAACTGTAGTAAAGGGAACCGCAACAGATAACGAAGACTTCTCTGGTTTAACCCACGCGGCAAATGAAACTGTATTCCAATGGCAGGGAACAAAGGATGATTTCGGTGTCCCTGTTCTAGACAGCACTACCCGGGCATTGGTCTGGAAACACAATCCATCTTTAGGTGCATTGGAGATAATAAATAAAGAGGGTGATTTTGAGGTTGGAAAATATGTCCTTAAGATTATTAGTCCTGAAGAGTATCAGTTTTCAAAGATAGAAAAAATCAAACCAAACAAAGTTGGACTGCACCACTTTGAGATTGAGGGTGCGACTGCCGGTGAAGAGGTATGGCAAGATGGATTATCAAACCTAGAAGGTATTCCAATTGGACAAACTGGAGCAGGCCCCACGAATGGTGTTAAAACTGTTGGGGGAACTGGTAGCGGTGCAAACTCGGAAACTGCTGTTCAGTTTACAGACACCTATCTTGCAAAGTATATGGGGTGTGGTGCATCAAATGAAGGGACAGATAATAACTCTGTTGCAAATGACATTTATGAAATTACGAAAAACGATAGAGCGAGAACTATTAAACTACTAGACCCAAGATATCTTGACCTTGTGTTAACTGAATTTGAGGTTGCGATTAAAAAAGGAAGTACTAGAACTATATTCAATGCTCCTGTAGGCAACACGAAACAATCTAGAAGTTATTGAGGTGATATATTATGACCGGGAAGCAAGAGACACACGGCAATAAATACCGCAAGGTAAACGATTACGACATAAAAAAATTAAGCATCCAGTCCGAAAGTGGTCAGGACATGGACATGCGATTTATGTTTACTCAGTTACATGTCTACGAAGACATTTATACTAATAATATTTCTGGTGTAATTATTGTTCGGGACGGACTTAACCTCCTGAGTAATTTGCCAATTAACGGCAGAGAAAGAATATCATTCAGTTTTATTACACCAGGCCACGACGACAAAGAACCAGTTTCCAAGACATGTACCGTTTATAAAATTGATGAATTTGTCAGGAGCAAAGGTCAAAGAACTCAGGCATATAAACTGTTTTTCACTTCGGATGAAAAATTCGTAAACGAAAACACAAAGGTCAGTAAGTCTTACACTGGAAAAATTTCCGAAATGGTTGCTGAGATACTCGGAGAGTTTGTTCCGTCCGCAGAGGTGAAAACATTACAACAAACTTCGGAGAAGCATAGATTTATTATGCCGAACTGGAGTCCCTTTAAATGTATCAATTGGTTGTGTGGTCGGGCAGAATCTTCACAGAAAACAACTCAAGCAAACTATTTGTTTTATGAGGATGCGGACGGATATCATTTTACAGATTTAGGTTACCTCTATACCCTAGAACCTGTAGCAAAATACACATACAATCCAACGACGGGTCACCAAGTTTATGGCGCAGAGGGACAATCATTTGGTAGTCTTGCAACTGCATTTTATACAGCAAACACATTTACGGTTCAGCAAGCATCTGATACTTTGCGTTGGTTGGATACAGGACTCTATTCTTCTACGCTTCATACTCACGATATAACTAAAAAGAAATTTGAAGTAGAAACTTATGACTATGATAAGGAGTTTGATTCTACTGAACACATCTATGGTAATAAATTAATTAGTTCTAAGGACGCACTGCGTAACTCATTTGATGCGAAAGTACATTTCCAACCAAAACAAGACAAACAATATACTTCAGGTGCCGACCCAGATAATTTAAAGTATGAAAATTGGTTCTTACATAGAAAATCGCAAATGGTTCAAACCGAAGGACAAAAGATAACCATAGAAGTTCCCGGTAATCACTCTTTACGCCCGGGGAATTTAATTGAGTTTGAGTATGCGGATACGAAAGAACTCACTAGAGAAAGTGGAGAGTACTTAGAAAAAACTTTTAGCGGGATATACATGATAAGTGCTATTCATCACATGATGGAAGCAGAACACTACAGGTGTAGTCTAGAATTAATTCGTGATTCTAGATACGAACCTTTACCAGAATCTTCGCAAATCATCTCACCGTTTAGGGGTGGCGGAGGTCCTGGTGCCTTTAACTAATACTAAATATTAAGGAGTATATCAATGAAAAGGGTAGTTAAATTTGAGAACTTTGATGAGTTGAATGAAACTAAGAGAGAGCATTCAAAGCGACAATACTCAGAAGAAGAATTGACCGAGTGGAAAGAATGGGCAGAAAAGTGGATGAACGATAAAATGCCCGAGGAAGATAAAGGATAACATATGCCTCACTACGAAGACTTCATGGGAAAAGATGGTTTTGTCTGGTGGTTCGGAGTTGTTGAAGATGTCAATGACCCCGAAATGCTCGGGCGTTGTCGCGTTCGTATTTGGAGCATCCACCAAGATGACAAACAAGAAATTCCTACAGAAGAACTTCCGTGGGCACATCCGATGGTTCCCATTACAAGTGCATCGATTTCAGGTGTCGGCACTTCTCCAACTGGATTGGCAACAGGTTCTCATGTTGTCGGATTCTTCAGGGATGGACATGATTGTCAACAACCAATTATAATGGGTTCGGTTGGCGGTATTCCTCAAGAAAAAGCGAATGCTGAAAAGGGATTTAACGACCCCGAATCAAAACCACACGACCACCCATATCCAAAAGAAGATTATTTCCATAAGTCAGGTTCCAGTTTCGTTGGCGAGGCAGATACAAACCGTCTTGCTAGGAATGAAAAGATTGATGAAACTATTGTTCAGATTAAGAAAGATAGAATCGAAGGATATGCCAAAGGTTCAAAGACAGGCAAATCGATTCCACAGGGAAACCAGAGAGGGAGTTGGGATGAACCCGATGTTCCTTACGCCGCTGTGTATCCACTAAACCATGTTAAGGAAACGGAGTCTGGACACATTGAAGAGTGGGATGATACGGTTGGTGCTGAACGCTATCACCGATTTCA
>CEON01022381.1_pt1 | contig 13376 bp, 15 predicted proteins | sample 530291 | NCBI WGS metagenome assembly CEON01 (sample SAMEA2619888, study PRJEB7988) | marine metagenome | biome: marine biome (ENVO:00000447); feature: surface water layer (ENVO:00002042); material: "saline water (ENVO:00002010), including plankton (ENVO:xxxxxxxx)" | depth 5 m
AATCAAACGCATTTCCATTTTCAATATTGGCATTGTGAGCTGGAGCTGAAACGGGTATGCTGAATTGTTGAATAGCACCTTGATATGGTGTAGTGCCAGAGTTATTAGCACCAGCGCTGCCGTATAGGGCACCGTAAACTGCTCCATCGCCATCAAAATCTGCGGCAGCACCACCAGCGATAGGAATAGCACCTTTAATTGATGTAGCACTTTGTCTTCTCCAAACAGCTGTTAATCTTTTGAGTGATAAACTGGCTAATGAAAATCTTGTAGTGCCAGTCCATGCTTGATTAAAGCATAAGTTATGCTCCCAACAGAATGAAACATAGCCTACATCATCAATCTTGCTGCGTACAGCATTTTCATACGCACCAGCAGCCATAGAATACATATTACAATAGAGTTGAGGGTTGTCCATGGTCCATGTAGCTCCGTCAGCCGAGCCGTGAACTGTTGTGATGCTGTCAGTTCCACCTCTTAATACAGTTGTTTTTACGCACGCTAATACAGCTGCTTCTGCTAGAGAAATCACTATTTCTAATTGTGGAATTAAATTTAATGAGAGGAGTCGTGGAGAGATGTTTGCAAAATCTCCTAAATCAACAGCAAATAAGTTGCTGTCACTGCCAAAAGCTGAATCATAACTTTCAGATGTATTTGTTGCTAAAATACCTTTACCTACTGCGTCACCACCATCACAGAAAAAGTCGTGTCCTGTTACACCATCGCTTTTTTTAACACCGACGTTGTATTTTATATTTTCAAGGATATTGTGAAAATTTGAGCCAGAATAAATTGTAGATCCGCCTGCACGAATTTCAATTTTAGATATAAGGGTGTCTGCATGAACTGGGAAACGGCAACCTTTTGATGCAGTGCTTGTTAAAGAAAATGTTAGTTTTGTGTTCTTTGCATCAAGTAGACCATTCGTTGGTAATAAAAATCTAATTTGTCCGTTAGGGCTTACATTTGTAGCACCTGTGGAAGGTGATATTTTGTAACTGTTAAAGGCGACTGAATTCATTTGACTTAATGAATAAGATAAGGCGGCGGGTACAGCTCCATTCATTTGCTCCATGATTTTATAATATATACTTTTATTAAAAAAAAATTAACATTCATTATTTATTAAATTATTGATAAATTGAGGATTTTCTCTTAAAGGTTGTGAAAATCCTTGAAGAGTATTTGGTTGGAATGGTATATGGATTCGTTCACATTTTAATGTAAAATCACAAAATAAATTACCTTCCTTAATAAAGCTACCCTGATTTGTTCTATATAAAGTATTTCCTAAATATGATTGAAAATCTACTTCATTTTGTGGTAGTTGACGTCCTAAATGATCTGTTAATGAAAATTCTAAATTTTGAATAGTTTGTGCTGTTAATATAGTAGAATATTCTACATCATCTTTATCTAACTTATAAAATACACTTCCATCAGGGTTTTCTACACGTGGTATTTTTGCAAATAGATGACTTGCTATTAATTCACCTCTATGATTGGTGTTACCTTCATCTATGTTAGATGTAGATTGATTATGAGTTCCATTAAATCTTAAATATATATATGGAAGGGTATTTAATGCTGTATTCATTGGATAAAAGCCTAAAATATCTAATGTGTGATCGTCCGTATCATTCTCTTGTATGCTGAAACAATTTTCAGCACGATGATCACCATTACCAGCACTGATTAGAACAAAATTTTTAGTTCTGTTACCTCCAAATAATGTAGCGGAATCATTATATTGTTCATCAGCATCTAATGCTTTTCCGCCTACTAATGATTTTTGTCCATCACTTGGATTACAGAATAAAGATGCTATATGTGGTTCATTATTAAATTGAAATGATGAATTGCTACAAGTCACCTTAATACCAAACATTCTATTATGTAGATCCGTTTCGTCTGTTGGAAAAACTTTACCTGTATTTCCTTGTGTTGATTTATTAAATTCTACTGTTTTATCAGCTATACGGGCTACTGTAAATGTAGTTCCACCTCCTTCAACTGCATCATCTAAAATAGTCTTTAATTTTGTACAGAAAGCATCTTGTAATTGAACATGGTTTAGATATGTTCCAACAGGTATTTTTAATAATGTATCCACAGCATTAATTTGAATACTAGTACCTCCGTGTGTGAATGTCTTCCATACAACTCTAAAAGTATTATTTGTACTATTTACGTTCCACCAATTACAAGGTAAATTAAATTGTTTTAATGTTAGTTTTACTACACTATCATCATCATTATGAATAGGTCTTGTTCCTAAATTTAATTTAATATTATTTACTTGATCTCCTTGTCCGTTTTGGTTTTGTGTGTTTACAAAAATAAATCGTGTGTCAGCCTCATATCTGTTTGTCATTTTATATTAACTTGCTATATTATATTTTAAATTTTTTCATATATTCTGTATCAGCTTTCATTTCTTTTATCATATCATCAGGGTGATTCATATAACGATCTACAAGTAGCTCAATAACACCCTTTTCAAGATTAGGATATTTTTGTATACATAACATCATAAGATGCTCTTTTTTTTCAGTATCTTCAATACTATATTTATATCCTTCTTCATTAGAATAATTACATCTTGGTATTAATTTTTCATCACCGTTTTCATCTGTATATTTGAGTCCTTTATCAGTTAAATTTCCTAATCCGTTATCCATTTATATTACTAGTTGAGAAAAAAATATACACTAATTAATTTATAAATCATATCTAGCATCTTCTCTACCCATATCTTTACTTTCTTTAATTTGTTCTTTAGTTCTTCTAGCTCTTTTTTGAGGCATAGGTGGTAAATTAGGTTCTATAACGGGTTCTGGTGTAGGTTCATACATTTCCTTAATTTCATCCTCATAAACCATTTTTTCTGTTAGTTCTGCTTCAACTTTTTTATTATGTTCTTTTAATTTTTTATCTACAATAGATGTATATTCTTTTAATACACTTTTAGCCTTAACTGGATATAGTTTACTAATATTATTAGCATATGCTGCTATGTTATTAATTGGTTGATAATCTTGAATATCACTATCTATTATACCACTCAAAATACTTTTTCTATCATTTCTAGGCTGTTTATGTAAAACATGTTTTTCCATAAATAATGGAACAGGATCAAATTCTATACATTTTTTCATCATTTCTTCATCTGTGTATAATTTCATTATTATATATAATAATTATATTTATTATAATATATAAATGAGTGTTGTAAATTTAAATCCACAAATTAATAATTTAGCTAGTGTTAAACCGTTAAATAGATATGGTATAGAACCAGTAATGACTATTGAAAAAAATCAAGGAAAACCATTACGAGATTTAATTGTAGACTCACGCCCAGATCCTTTTTACGATTATGATTTAATTAAGCAATCACCCGCTTATGATATTCAAAATCAAAATAGACCATGCATGCCTGTTAATGATATTGGAGGTATAGAAAGATCTAGAGTAAAAGCTAGAGATCCATACAATAATATGAATGGTACATATCCAAAACCTATTGCTGGAGGTCGTACTCCCAATTTTATTGGTATGTCTTTTAGCAAATGTGATATAGAAAACTTAAATAATAAACCTATTCCAAAACATAGTAATTTTATGTTACAAATGCCTTCACCATTTAAAACTATAACCAGTTATACAGAGTTATAAATTTTGTTTAAGTTTATAGAATTCTCTTCTACTTATTTTACCATCATTATTAAAATCAAATGTATAAAATAGTTCATCTATATCTTGTTTAGAATAACCTCTATTTTTTAGATAATTAAATAGTTCTTTATAGTCTATTTCATTATTTTTGTCACTATCTATCTGTTCAAAATAGTCAGGTTCAAATGGTTTTTGTGCTCTTAAATTTAAATCAGAAAAAACAGATGGAGTATATTTAGGGAAAGAGTTTTCAAAATTTACATTCTCTTGTTCTCCTAATGTATATTTAATAATTTCTCCTGTGTATATATTTCTCATGGGCAATACCATAACATCTTTACGAGGTATTGTAGCAACTTCCTTACTGGGAACAATAACCAAATCTTTACTACGTAAAGTAATATCATCAAAACGCCCAAGGTCAGAATCCACATAATCTTCACCACTAATTGGTTCTCCGCTGCTTTTTATGTCTAATAATAACTCTGCTTCAAATTCATCTATTTCCTTTTTATCTAATTTTTTATGTTTTAATATTTTTGTGTCATCATAAAAATCACTTAAACTATGTGGATTTAATTTTTTATTAAAACCTGAATGGTGTTGTTCAATAGTCTTTCCTCTCTGTGATTTTATAAATAATGATGTAGGATCTCTGTTATTATAATATAGGTGCCCCCCTTCCACAGGAACACTATCAACATAATCAGCTCTATTTCCTACAGGTGAAAAAGCATGAAATTCTAGGTTATGCTTTCTACCAAGATGAATAGCACCACGAGAGCCTCTACTATGACCTGTTGTAATTAATTTATGTTTTGGATATAATTGTTTTGTTTTTCTATACTCTTCATTAAATAGTTGTTTATCTAATTGATATTGTGAACCAAACCCCTCTGCTCGTTCATCTTCAAAAATAGTAGATCTAACCATGCTACCAAATTGTTTTAAATCCTTTCTATCTACACTAGGAGATAATCCACGAAATGCTAATACTACTTCATTATTATTCTTATTTACAAATCTACCTGTTAAATCATTTCCTGTGTCTTCAAATGTATAACTTCCTATGTCTTGATTATCTATATCTTTGTAAGCTTTTCTATTTTCATATTCATTAAAAAAATCCATACCAAATGCTTTTCGTCTATTATAAACTACTTCAATCATTTTAGCCATTACTTGCATTCTGTTTTTTTCTTCATCCGTCATTTCATCTAAATCTATCTGTCTTAAATATTTTCTATTCTCTTCACCAGTAAATAATTGTTTTCTTAAATTATCACTTTTCATATATGTACCATCAACAAAGTATACTTCATTTTCATCAGTATCTATTCCCTTTTTATAATCTTGTACATTCTCATCTCTTAATTCATCTATGACCTTTTTATCTATTATTGGTATTCCCATTATATTATATAATTATATATAATATTATGGATATTGAAGAATTAGCAACAATAGGGCTTGAAGGCTGTGGAAGTATTTTACTGCTTACGATCGCATATAAGATATACAGAGCAAAAATAGACACACAAACAGAAAGTCATTGCTGTAAATGGTTAGATTTTAAATTAAAAACCCATAATTCAGGTATAGGAAATAATGATAGTATAAATGATCCAGTTTAAAATATTTTGTTATATATAATGACTGATAAAATTAGCACAAAAAAAATTAATCTTTATGGAAAAGATACAGATCCAAAACAAGGTGTGAGTAATGAATATCCCACATCTCATTTTGCTATTAGGCAACCGTGCCTGATGTATGTTTCTGCAGTTAGGAACAGTGGTAAGAGCTTTTGTGTAAGCAAGATGATTAATCAAGCACAAAAAGAAAATACCTTTGATAGAATTTATATGATTACTCCAACATTTTTATCTAATAAATCATATTTTGGTAAGTTTATTAATGAAGAAACAGATGTATTTGAACCTACGAAAGACAGTATACAGAAAGTAATTGAATGTGTAGAAGAAGAACGAGATGAATTTCAAGAGTTTATTAGAAAGAAAAAAGAATATGATTTGTTTATTAAAATATTAAAATCAAAACGTGACTTAACGGATGATGAAATTTTTAGATTTGAAGAATTAGGGTTTCTTGATGAATATCTTGAAGAACCTAAATGGAAATATAAAACAATTCGCCCGCCGCAATCTTGTGTTATATTAGATGATATTCTTTCATCTCCTGCTATTCTACAATCATCAGGCTTAACAAAAATAGCCACGTTGAATAGACATATTGCACCTTTAAATCAACCTTATGGTAATAGGTCTGCTTGTGGTCTTGCTGTAATATTAATATCACAAACATATTGTATGCCGCAGGGTGTGAGCAGAACCCTACGTGAAAATTTAACTCATTTATTAATTTTCAAGAACAAACAAGATAAACAAATGAGTAAAATAAAAGAGGAATTAGGATCAGCAGTAGATGAAGATAAATTTACACAGGCTTATAATATGGCAACAAAAGAAAAATATGGAAACTTATTAATTGATTTTAACCCAAAATGTCCCACTATGACTTTTCGTAAGAACTTAAATGAATTATTGATTTTTCCAGAACATAAAGCAGAATGTCATTGTGACAAAAAATAATTATCCAAATATAGAAGCGAGAAATTTATCTCTTTTTTCTTGTTCTTTATATTTTCTTATTTTCTCTTTTCTTATATTTTCTATTTCCTCTGGTGTAGGTGTATTTATTTTAAAAGGAGGTTGAGTTGGTGCTACAGGAGCAGGGGCTGGAGGAGGGCTTGGTGATGGTTTTTTTTTTGATCTTTTACTTTTTTTTGTCACAATAATTTCCTCCTCACTTGAAGATGAATCGCTAGATTCCTCCACTACAATAATTTTCTTTTTTGGTTTCTTATTAACTGTTTTTTTTGGTTTAGATACTGGTATTTCTTTTTCCTCTATTTCATCTTTTTTTTCCTCTACATTATCGTCAGCTTTTAATTTACCCTCTTTTGCTAACCGCTCTAGTTCACGTCTTTTTTCATGAGCCTTTTCCCTCCCCCTACGTAATATGTCTAATCTTTTTTGTTTTTGTTCTTCAGTTAGTTCTTTTCTAGGTGTACCATCTTTCTTTAACCTAACTTTTCCTAAATTGGATTCATCATTTTCCTGTTTTGGTTCAGACATTTATATACATTGGTAACATTTTATTTTAATTGTTTATAACTATATATATATACTATATATATATTTTTTTTTCCTCCAAATAAGAAAGAGAATTATTATATATAATATAAGAATTATATAAAATACAAGAGAGAAAAATGAAATAGCCAAAAAGCCAAAAAATGCCCCAAAATAAATTATTTTTAAAAAATCAAAAAATAATATATTAAAAAATATTTCAAAATAGGGCAAAAATTGGATATTTCGGCTTTACCTAGATATTCGGGGTTGTATCATCATCTTCACCATCTTTATCGCTTTGGTCAAGTAAGCGGAAACCTAATAATATATTTCTTGATCTTGTTTTGTCGTGTTGGTAATCTTCTTTATAATATTTTCTAAATTTAGTATGTAGTTGTACTTTTTCCTTGAAATACTTAAGATTATATTTTCGTTTATCTGATTTATTCATATTTACAAAACAATCACTATCTTTAAAGATAGAATATAAATCAGATACTTTAACAAACTCCCCATCAGATTTTACAGTATTATCTATAACTGTTTCATAAATAATATCATTACCAAGTAAATACTGCTCACTACGTTTAGCAACACATTCAGGAGTATATATTTCATCAATACCTTCATATTCCATAATGTATTTTAATAAAGCACAACGATAAAGTGTTTGAAATTCAATAGACTTATAATATGTATTTTCTTTAAATATTTTATTAGCCTCATCTACTTCTTCTTCAGTCTCTGCTGAAAAACTGCTTTCAAATAATACATCTCTTAATCGTTTTTTTAAAGCAGTACTATTAGCATCACTACCATCAAGTTTTGGTTTTTCATTTGTTTCACAGACTACAATAGCATGAAGAACTGTATCAGTAATATTACTATGATTTAGACGAGCATTAATAGAACCTCCGCCTGTTAATTCTTTCATAGTAGCCACATTAATAGGATGTTTTATATCTGGTTCTGTAAATACAGCAAATCGTTTTTTATTAATATTTGCTAATTCTGGATTAGCACCTGGTTTTAATTTATCAATAAGAGTAGAACTATGCCCTTTGTATCCATAATCACCTAATGCCTCTCTCATTAAATCATTTAATACACCTTTACCATTACGCCCACCTCCATTAGCAATAATAAATTTTTCTGGACATTCTCCAATACAACCATTATATAAAACACTCATATAACATTTACGAACTTCTTCATTAGTAAATATTTTTTTAATTAATTCTGTAATTAAATCTATTTGGTCTTGTGTTGGTTGTTCCCAATTATATTTAGTTGTCATAGTTATATAATCAGTTTTTTCGTGTGCTCTGAAATGTTTTTGTTTAAAATCATATATAATATTTTCAAATGCTAATAAATAAGGATTATTATCAAATTTAATATTATCATTTCTTGTCGCTAGTTTATCAATTAAGCTACGTACTATATTACTAATTTCAGGTATTTGCTTATTTTTTCTTATTAACATAAATAAATCTTTCCAAGCCTTACTAATAGATCCTTCATCAGTAAATTTAGGTATTTTAGATAATTCATCATTACCACAAGATTTAAGAATATTACATACAAATTCTCTAGTTAATTCACTTTTATTATCCACACGCCATTTATTATGTGCATCACTCCAAATATAAAGTATGCCATCTTGATATACAAAATAATCACCATAATTATCAAATATTAAACTTGCTTTATCATCGTGTTCAAATGCGGATGAAACAGATATTTTTTTTTTATATTTTTCTTGTAGTTCATAAAATAAATTTTGATTACCTAGTTTACAGTAATAATAAAATGTACCAATACCAATACCTTTATCTTTAGTATATGAATCATATGTTTTATTAAATTCATTTTTATCCCATTTATCTTTACCTAGCATACTAATTGATTTAGCAAGTTCATATTCACCTACACTTGCTAGAGACCAAATAATATTTCTCCAATCTGAATAACAACCATCACCATTAATATGTTTTTCAATATCAATACATTTAGCAAATTCCTCTAGTTTATTACCAGAATTATCAGACTCATTAGACATATTATTATTATTTTCTATTTTATTTTCTGTCACTATAATATTAATAATATCAGAATTCATAACATCAAATTCAATTAGAGCACCTTCATCATATGATAATTGATAATTATACATTAATGCATCTGGTTTACTATAACTCCACTGACCACATAGTAATTCACCTACGTGTTTTCCATTAGAATTAACTGTAGTAAAATTATATTTTTTACCTGATTTATTAAAGTTTTTGTCACTAAAAACAAAATGATAATACCCCTTTGAATAACTTTTAAAATAAGGTATTCCTAATTCAATTAGTTTATTAATTGTTTCAGTATCTGATATATCATCAAAATCTAATTGATAAATATAATTAGTATCAATAGCCAGACAATTATAGTCTGTAATATCATCTTTTTGATATAGATATGTTTGATATACTTTATCATTAAAAATATTTAAAGAATTAGGCTTATTTGTATTAGAGAATGAAGGAACTTTATTATTAAACCACTGACAAGGAGCTGGAATTTTTTTACCATTCTCTACTTTTAATTTAATTCGTACAACTTTAGCATCTTCGTGTATCTGATCAAAATATTGTTCAACAGTAAAATCTTGGTGTATGTTTGTCGGACTGGGCATCCCTTATAATATATACAAAGATTTTATTTTTATATAGTTTTCAATTTTCTTATAAAAATAATTTTTTTCCTTAATCTTTTAAAATATAAAATATTAAGGCATTTAAAAATAAAATATATATATATATAATAAAATGACAGTTAGAAAACCAATTACAAAAGAATTAGAAAAGGCTTTTGATTCAAATACTTCACTTGGAGAAAGTAGTAAAAGAATTTATACATCAGTTTATAAACGCTTTCTAAATCTATCAGATTATACAAAGTTTACAGATTTATCTGAAGAGAATATAATTAAAATAATTACTGATGATTCTATACCACCTAAAAGTCGTGAATCATTATTAGATGTAGCTATATTAGTACGGAAATATAATAATGCTAGTTTCCAGAAATTAGTTAATCATAGAGATTCATTAAAGCAAATTATTCAAAAAAATAAATTAGTAAAGAATGAAAAATTAAAAGGAGAATTACCTGATAAATCTGTACTTGAACTATATATCAAAACATTATATAATGAGAAAAACTATGTACCATATATTGTAAATTATTTACTATTAAATTTTGGTGTACGAAATTTAGATCTTAATTTATTAATTACTCGTGACAAAAATGTATCACTTATTGGATTTCAAAGCTCAATTAATTATTTATATGTTACAAGTAGTACTGTAATGTATATTAGAAATAATTACAAAACATACAGAACATATGGACAAAAGAAAATAAAAATTACTACGAAAAATTTTGTAAAAGCATGTAATGAATTACTAGGTGGTGAATTTGATAAACCCTTATTAACATTAAAAAATGGTGATGAAATATCAGAGGATAGTATCGGTCGTGTTATTCAAGAAATGACTTATGATAAACTCGGTGAAGGTAAATATTTTAAAATTAATATTGTTGATGCTAAAGCAGATAATAATATTAAAAAGATCCGTGAACTATCTAATAATCGTGGTACAGCTCTAGAAACCGTTTTTTCTGAATATGATATTGATAATAAAAATTGAAATATATATTTATAAAAAAAAATTGAAATACAAATATATATTATAAAAATCAACTTAAAAATTAAAATATAAATATATATAATAAGATGAGTGTTAGAATTTCAATTCCAAGTGAAATATACAATAGAATTAAAACAAATGCTACTAGAAACAAATCCAAAAGTAGTACTATTTATTTACCACGTAATATTAATTCACCAGAAAGTGGTGAAGAATTGCGTAGATATAAAGTAAATCTAAATGTACAAAATGAGTTATATATTAAGAAAGATGGAGTACAATATTATCTTGACGAGCAGGAAGACGATAAGGAAGATAGACTTGCTAATTTTATAGTTGAAAATCAAGTAGCATATATGAAAGATGAACTTGATGATGAACAACGAAAACTATGGAATGATTTATTATTACGAGAAGAAATGAAAGGATTAAAAATATGGATAGATTTACAAAATAATAATAGAGAACACGCCAAACTTATTTTAAAAGCTGTTGGTAATAGCTATAATAAAAAACCTAAATCAGTAAAAGAAAGGACTAAACAACTTGTAAAATCTTGTATGGATGTACTAGTATCTATTATTAAATATGATATTGAGAATTTAAAAGAAAAACATAATATTTATAAAGATCAATTAACTACTGATATGATGGAAGCAGAGAAACTATGTCATGATAATACGTATGTGTTCTATAATCCAAGAACAAATCACAGATTAAAAAATGACGCAGCATATCTAAAATATTGTGAACAAGCAAAAGAACAAAATGACTGTATTCAAGATTTAGTTGATACTGTTTATTTATGCCCACTTGGACCACCTGAAGAAATGATTGATAGTTATTCTTGAAATATATATTTATAAAAATCAACTTAAGAATTAAAATATAAATATATATAATATGGCAGAGATTAAAGTACGACAAGCTCTTTATGATAGAATTAAAAATAAAGCGACCAAAAACAAATCAAAATCATCTATGTTGGATCTATTAGATGAAGATTTTATTATGACTGGAAATTCTAAAAGATATAAAGTAAATCTAGATGAGAATGATGTACTTTATATTAAAATTAAAAAGGTTCGGCATAATCTAGTACGAGAACCAGAACCAGAACCAGAACCAGAAAAGCCCACTCACCCTTGCGCTCAAATTATTAAATACTGGTTCAAAGATCATAATCCAAAAATTAGTAAGTTTTGTTTTTTAGGATATTTTGGTTTCACACCACTTATAAAATGCGGAACAAATGGACGGCAAATCCATAATGATTACGAGGATTATTGGAGTAAATTTGAATATTATTTTAAAGATTAATTAACACTATAATAAACTAATGTAAATCGTTGACCTTTGAATGGTAAAGTTTCATGTTCAAGTTCACTTCCATCAAATGTAGCCCATCTATTTTTAATATTAATATCTTTATGACTTTTACCATCTTTTGTATATAACCTTACTTCACCGCCTGTATAATCTCCTAATCCAATAATATATGATTTACCTACATTATAACCATCTTTATGTTTACTAGTTTTTTGATTTTCATTTATTTGAATAGATGTAAATTTAAAGTTAGGATTATGTTGTTTCATTAATTTAGATGCTTCTTCAAATAGAGGTTTATATTTCGGTGTTTCAGTTAATCTAGCAGTAACAATATCACCTGCTTTACTATCTTTACCTCTTCCTAAAAAATCTCTTACTTTGCCTAATACAACACCTTTATTTTTCCCTTGATTATCAGCTGTAATATTATTACGACCTTGTTTAGGTAGTGGACTTACCTCTTTTAATATGTCTAATACTTTTTGTTTTTGCGACATTATATAATGTAATTATATTATATAATGGCAGATTTTGTTGTTGCTATTCCAAGTTATGATAGACCTAAAGAGTTAAGAAAAAAAACCTTAAATATGTTAGATGAAAATAACATATCAAAAAATATAATTACAGTTTTTGTCGCTAACACTGATCAAAAAAAAATATATGAAGAGGAAATAGGAACAGACTATAAAATAGTAGTAGGTGTAAAAGGAATGGCTAATATAAGAAATTTTATGACAAATTATTATCCAGCAGGAAAGAAAATATTATTTATAGATGATGATATATCAAGAATTGTAAAGGGTGAATCTAATGGTATGAAAATAACAAAGGTGACAAATTTAAAATCATTAGCAACAAGTGGATTTAATTTATGTAAAAAGAATGGATATAAATTATGGGGCTTACATCCATCAAGTAATCCTCGTTCATTAAAATCAGATAATAAAGTGACAAATACATTAAAATATATAATAGGTGCATTGTATGGAGTGATAAATGATAAAACAATAAAAGTATCACTAGATCAAGCAGAGGATTATGAAAGGACATTAAAATATTATGTAAAATATGGTGGAGTAATAAGATTTAATAATTATTCAGGATATACTACATATTATGCTAAAGGTGGAATGGAAGCAGCAGGTAGGACATCAAATAAAGAGGATAGTGACAAAAAAGCATTAGTAAAAAAATATTCACAATATGCTGAAACATATACTAGACCTAATGGTAGAACAGAAATAAGATTAAAATCACAAGGTAAAGATTAAAATATAATATATATAAAAATATATAATGCCCCGCAAAAAGAAGCTTGAATTAATTTATGATGTAGAAAAAATAAGACAACGATTTCATCCAGTAGCTTTAATATTAAAAGATTCATTGTATTTTAGAGCTATTAATTTTCAAAGAATTGTAATGGAAAATGATAATGTTTAATTACTCTCTTGAAAAAAAATATAGTGACAAAAAATAAAAAAAAAAGAGTAAAAAA
>CEON01010818.1_pt1 | contig 13345 bp, 20 predicted proteins | sample 530291 | NCBI WGS metagenome assembly CEON01 (sample SAMEA2619888, study PRJEB7988) | marine metagenome | biome: marine biome (ENVO:00000447); feature: surface water layer (ENVO:00002042); material: "saline water (ENVO:00002010), including plankton (ENVO:xxxxxxxx)" | depth 5 m
CCATTAATAATTTTAGTTGCTTGATGAGCTACAGATACGTTGTTTATTTCAAAATCGGTAGATCCATCATTATAAGTCAATACAGCATCTAAATTTCCCGACCCTGCTTGATTATGTAAAACAATAGTTTTGACCATAAACGTGGTCACAGGTACAGGGGGTGTCGCTGCTACATTAGCTGTAGGCACAGTAAATATGGTATTTGCTCCTGTGTTAGCAGGATTTAAAGCAAAGGTTCGAAAGCGATCAGGCATCAGTGGTTCCTCCTGTGGCAAAGAAAACAGTTCTTCTGTTGACTTCGTCTTTATTATCTTGTTGATACGATGAATTTAATTGTAAAACTATTTGCTCAAGCTGTCGTACCATTTCAGCAAAAGCTCTTGGCTCATATTCTTGTGGTGGGTCGGGAAATCGTGTTTGTGGTATTTTAGCCATTATCGTCCTCCATCTGGTATAATATCAAAATGATATGTTCCTACTTTAAAATTACCGCCTAGGGCATTACTCTCTATTTTAAAGTTAGCTTGTCTTCCACGACCTCTCATATCCTTTTTCGTATCAGTCGTTTGAACCGTTAAGGCTGTCTGACTAATAACATTACCATAGGGGTAATTTTTAAAACTGACTGTTACCGATAAATTACCTGACTGATCTCTAAAGTCAGGAACAAATCTAGAAATTCTCAGAGGGTCTTCTATGTTATCAGCAAGAGTAAAATCACCTGTTTGAATGAAAGCCTGCATTGGAGCGCCATCATCGTCTGTGCCAAACTCCTGTTTATAATGTTTTGATACACCGTTTGATAAACCAATTACAGTTGGTGTTGCGTTGGTCGTGCTGTCTTGTAAAAACTCTGTTGCCAAAGGAAACTGAAAGACTCCACGATCAGCCCAAGTTGTTCTGTTCAATGTGCCCACGTACCAAGAATTTTCTAGATAATTAAATACAACACACTTGTTAACTTGTGGTGCTGGATTGTTATCTGGGTTAGTAACATAGAACCAAATAATCTCTGCAAACTCTGTATTCACACCTGCAAAGATTTGATCGGTTTGTGTTAAATCAATATTCTCAAATACAAAATCATCGACAGTGCAAGGTATCTTTTTAACTGTACCATCAAATACGAAGAACGCATTCTGACCCATCCAATATGCTACGTCTCGAACAACCACAGCAGCGTGTTGCCCTAATAAACCACAGTTAGTACCTAACTGGTTAAGTCCAAATGTAAATGGTGGACCAATAAATTGTAAACCATGTAATGATGTATCTGTCCATACCAATATCTGACCACGAGCTTTATCTGCACCGACAATAGTCGAACCGTCTTGAACACGAAGAGAGCCTGCTGTGTTTTCTGCACGAGGTTCATAAGTGTTAATATCTTCTTGAGAAGAAAATCTAAGAAGCAGAGGATCTTGTGAGGAGCCAGTGCCTATGGTTTTTTCTGTGCCGAATAAAAGTAGATGTCGATCTGGTGTAGAAACAAGTGAAAACTTTGAAGTTGTTGGTGCGTTTGTAACTAAAGTTGCTCTACCAGTTAATCCGTCTGTGGTTGGTGACCATTGAAATGTTGAACCATTTAATACTGTAGCTATCATTAGCTCACCAAAATTGTCTATGGACCAATCACGACCATCAAGTATAACTTCAGAAGTTGAGGAAGCTTCGTTCCATGCTGTAGCATCGGTAGAACCTTCAAAGAAAGTAACGACTGTACCACTATCATGTGCTGATCTTGTAGAACTATCAACGGCTCTTGTAATTCCTGTTAGATCATTAGATGAAACTCCTGTGTAAGATATAATTTCTTCACCTACAATAATCTTTCCTGAAGTGGCAAAACCCGCGGTGCTAGTTAATGTGATGGATGTTCCAGAACCACCTGTTCCATTACTATCATCAAGCAATGCACCATTTAGTGTATTTGTAACAGAGGTTGTAAAACCACCCCAGCCATTTGTACCCCAACCATAACCAAAAGTAGAAAAAGCAGGTCCTATACTTATATCAAAAACTGCAGTAGCAGTTCCTGTTGTGACCGAACCAGTTGATTCATTAGAATCTTGTTGTATTACAAATTGATTTGTATTGGTTATAGATTTTACTTCAAAGCTACGATTAAAGTCATTGGCTGTAAAACTTGTTCCCGATAAACTTGTTGTGCCAGAAAAGGTAACAACATCTCCTTCACTAGCGCCGTGACCTGTAATATTTACAGTTACGTTGGCAGAGCCACTGGTTGTTGTAAAAATACTTGTTATACTAGAAAAGGTGGCTCGTGCTGGAGTGATGTCGTAAAAGATATCGTTAGCGAAAATATATAATTTTTTATCAGTGCCTATGGCTTGTAAACGAGTGCCGTCTAAAGCGACCCAGTTATGTGCGTCACGTGCTACACCAATAATTGTAGTATCAGTTGTTTTTTCCCAACCGCCTATTTTTTCAGGTAAGCCGTATCTAAATCTTACATTATCACAATCAGTATAACCACCAGCGGCACCTAAACTACTGGTCTGTTTTACTATTCCCGGTTTGAGTTTTATCTGTGTTAATGTCATTTTTCGTACTGAACATAGCTCCTACATGTCCCTTAAAATGCATATTCCCATGATGCGTCAAAGGCGAAGCTAGATCCGCCCATATATTACCACCGATCCTACTCCATAGTCTAGAAAAATAGTAATCTTCGCTAAGATAACGTTCATCTTTATCGCCCTCTAATTTACCAACTCCGAAAAAATCATAGCAATTATCAGAGGAAAATTGAGTGCCGTTGATAATCTGATCTGGCTTATACCGACGCTCAGGATAGGCTTTTTTCATTTTTTTGAATACACTTCGTTTTATCAGCATCATTCCTGTTGCCGCCTCTAAAACTTTGGCAAAGCCGTTTTGTATGTGAATATTTTGATTGTCTTCAAAGTTTAAGTTATATCCTAGGGCCTTATAAGATAATTCTTCTTCTGAGATATCAGGATTTTCTTTCATCGCATCTATTACTTGATTCCAATGAATACATTTGCGTGGATAAATACCACAAGCAACATCTTTATCTGTTCTAATTAAACGTTCAATATTGCCATTATTAAAACCTATGTCAGCATCAACAAATAACAAATGAGTTCCAATAAAGGAAACATCATCTAAAAACATTGTAACAAGAGTATTTCTTGCTCGACTAATTAATGATTCATTTCCTATAGTATTTATTTTAACTTCTATACCTTGAGTTAAACACCATTGATGTAAAGAAAGAAGAGCATGAAAGGTAGACTCTGATAACATCCCACCGTACATAGGAACTGCTACAGTTATTCTTATATTATGATTTTTTAGATCGCCAGTTAACATACTTTACTCCATGTTTCGGGACAAGGCAGACAATGCTCTGACTTGATTCCCTTTTTCATTGTTAATAATACATCAGCAGAAATACTAATGCGAGGTTCATCTTTTTGATTTGATTCAGTGTAGTGCAACATATGACTAGGAAAAATTATTAATCCTCCTGACACAGAGGGATATTTAACACTAGCATAATTAATCTCACTGTAATTTGTGAAATAGTTTGGATTGACAGGAACATACATACTTTGTTTTTTATCAGCATCAAAACATATATCGCCTTGATCCTCTGCTTTCACATAATAAACAAGGCTGTAATGACTTGCTGTGTGTTTATGACTTTTAATATGCTGATCTTTTTTTGAAAAGGTTGCCCAAGCTTTTGTAATATTAACATCAAACTTTGTTAAATCATAATGATGATCAACAAGAAACTCTTTGATTTTATTTCCGATTGCATCAAATAGTTTTTGATGTTTTTCATCAGTATGTAAATTGTCCTTTCCATCTTCTCCTACATCAGTTGTTTTTGCAAAGGCTCCTTCTGTAGGATTTATATTTAAATTTTCTAACACGCTTTTATTTAGTTCTTCGTGGTTTTCTATTTGTGTTGAGTAAATAGGATTACCAAACCACATCTTTATGCTTTTTGTCATTTCTACCTTTCTATTTATACTTTGGTCCGTGACTCCATATAACAAGTGAATACCTTGTGCCTTTTGTTACCGGGGAAACCCTATGCCAAACAAAAGAAGGAAACACTATTATAGATCCTTTCTTTCTTGCTTCTTTCGAAGATAATATATTTGCAGAACTATCTTCTTGATCTCGTAAATCAAACTCTAAGTCTCCTCCCTCGTAAGCATCGCCATCTTCTAATGATACAGTGACGGAAAGTTTTCTAATGTAATTTTCTATTTGATGTCCTGCTGAATCTCTGTGCCAATCGTAGTATTGTTTTTCTTTGTACATGGTAAATTGACAAGCTTCTGAACCTATCAAATCAAAATCCCACTCTGCTTTTTTATTTGCTTCCATTATGTAAGGATTAATGGCTTCATAAATCCAAGAATCAGTAAGCCATGCCACAGAAGAATTACGAGCTTGTTTTTTAGACTTTTCCATAACCTCGGCTTCTTGAACATTGTCCTTACCAAGATTAATTATCTTATCGCAAAAGTCTGGTGAAAGTGCTGATTGAAAATAATAGTACGAATATTTTAGATACATAAATAGAAATTATTGAACTCGTAAGAATCTATATCTAATTTCTCCTGTCCCTCCGGCACCGCCTGCTGATTGAGGTTGTGCTCCACCACCTCCCCCACCAGAACCTCTTGTTCCTGCATCTCCTGTGCTACCGAAACGACCTGTGCCTCCTGCAATATTTCCAGCATAAGAAGCAGCGCCATTACTACCCGCTTGATTACAATTATCACCACTACAGTTTTGACCTGTCACACCTGCAACACCACTTCCTGATTGATTATACGAACCAACGGGTCCTTGAGTTAAAGTTGAAGCTGAGGGTATAGAAGCGGTAGAACCATCTGATTCTTTAAAACTCCCAGACGTTAAAACTGAAGCATTAACTGTAGCAGATCCACCTGATGAAGCTGTGTTGTTTCTAGTGCTACCATTTGGTGAAGATCCACCATTAGAACCACCAGCGCCTCCTCCGTTTAAAGTGAATATAGCTCCTGTGGTTGTGCCTGATAAAGTTGTGGCCGTACCATCTTCACCTCGATAGTTAGGATAAGAACCTAATCGACTGTTTGTTCCTCCTGCACCAATTGTAAAAGTAAGAGCTTCTCCCTCTGTCACTGAATATACTTGATCGGATACATATCCTCCCGAGCCACCGCCTGTTCCTCCAGATTCACCGCCTGACTTATCATACTCTGCACCACTAACACCACTAGCTCCTCCGCCTACTGCAGCTTGAACATGAAGTGCATTAGCGCCACTAGGCACAACAATTGTTGTGTTGCTTGTTTGTGTGACAAAAGCCGTAGCGACAAAAGCTTGATAGAACTGTTTCCAAGCTCCACTTACTTTTATGTATCCTTCTTGAATTTCTTTCCAACTACCAGAAACTTTAACAAAAGCGTTGTTAACTAATTTCCAGTTAGAACTTGTTTTTAAATACCAATCACTAGCCATTATGCATCATGGATAAGATAGAAATCTCCATCAGCTCCAGTGCCGCTACTAGGTGCTCCTGAACTTGTTGTAGTGAATAAATTTCTAGCTGTAATATTACCTATGTTTGATGCGGCAATTGTAGATGAAGTGGTTATAGTTGATGTGGCAGCGATTGTTGTAGTAACGGTCAATGCTCCTGTTACTGTCACACCTGCAGTAGTTGTTTCTAATTTTTTTGCATTGTCATAATAGATATCTACGCCATCATCTTTATCCATTGTTAAAAATGTTTCTGTTCCTGAATCAGATCGTATGGTGATGTTATCTCCTTGAATATTTAACTCACCTGTATTGTTTTCAATGAAACTATCAGTGCCATTATGATAAAGTTGTAAATCAGGACCCGCACCAATATTTAAATATTTACTGTCACTTATTGCTACATTACCTGTAAAGTTTGCAAGACTAGCCCCAATAGTACCCATTGAAGCAAATACGTTTACGACGTTAAAATCACTAGAACCATCACAATAAACTTCTGAATGACCACCTTGAGTGATAGCAACACCGTTAGCAGTATGTCCAGTAGCTGCAATAGTTAATGAATGAGAACCTGATGTGTTATTAAAAAATATGTAATGACCTTCTGCGGCAGGGATAAAGACTGTGATATCACCAGTTAATGTGCCTGTTAATTCTATAACTTTATTTGAGGCTTCTGAAGTAGGTGAGGCATTATCTGTTGTCAAAGTTACGTTAGTAGATCCTGCTACGCTTTTTGTTAAATAACCTGCAGAGAACGCGTCTAAAACGTTTAAATTATTATTGGTTTTATCACCCCAAGTACCCGCGTTTTCACCCGTGCCTTGAAGCTCTAATTTAAGCCTACTTGAAAATGTTGATGCCATAACTTACTCCTATCATACTTTAATTTTTACTGATACTCAAATATTACTACAACCCCAGCACCACCTGCGCCACCATTATTAGAATTACCGCCACCATTAATACGTGCTCCACAAGCGCCATTTCCACCAGATCCATTTGCTCCCGCAGTCCCATCTGCATGTGCATTTGTTCCAACGTACTGTGGAGCCGGACTTGGCCCCCAAAAACTCGCACCTCCTGTGCCTCCAGTAGTTTGGAGCTGACCGCTACCGTCTCTAACGTTTGTTTGTTCATGAGTGAGACTAGGACCACCTCGTAAATTTAAGTCTCCACCAGAAGCTGTCCCGCCTGCAGAAGCCCTACCGAAACCGGGCACTGAAGCAAAATCAACTCCAATACCACCTGATCCTCCGCCTCCTGTCAAGGTAGCTCCTGATCCTTGAGGATTGAAAGTCGTATCTCCACCGTCACCACCATCACCAGATCCTGCTCCTGCAGTTCCTCCTGCACCGATAGTTACCGCAGCACTTGATCCTAATTCGGTTGAATTAAATATTTTCATAGCGCAACCTCCGCCACCGCCGCCAGCTCCAGCGCCTGCGTTAATGTTGTTAGTGGTAACACAACCTCCACCGCCGCCGCCTCCACCTATGCAATAGACTTGAACAAAAGTTGTTCCTGCAGTAGGAGTGTAGGTTGATGTAGATGTAATTACTATTGTATCGTGAGCAGCAACACCGCCTCCACCAAAACCATTGGCCGTGCCATTATTAGATATGGTTGCACCTGCAGGTATAGTGAACGTATCACCACTGTCACCTAAAGTGACATCAGTTCCGCTTTCGGGTGATATTTTATTTACTTTTAATTCGCTACTCATTTAGGGTATTTATCCTTCACTGCTTTTATTTTTGCTGCCATGTCTGAACTAAAAGCACCTGCTTTATACAAATCATCTAACTGATCACCCATGGGCGGGTATTCCGCTGCTCTTTTAATTTTATATTCATCAGGATCAGTCCACGCTTCAACATTTGTCCAATTAATAGTAATTTGATTACCTGAATCATCAAGTGCAACTATATCTGTTTTGTCATTACCGTTAATAGTCACAGCACCACTATGAATTGCTCTGATTGCTTTGTGTAAATTTGCCATTAGTTTAATATCTCCATCGCTGTTATTGTTGAAACTAAAGAATTATTATCACTTGAGCCTGTTCTATTAATATACCAAGTTCCACCCTCTGCTTTTACTGAAATCTTATAAGTAAGAGTGCTTGTTGATGAAGGACTATCTAAAAAATTCATAGCAAACTTTTTAGACTCATCACTTCCAGAGTTTCTTCTCATATTGTCAAATCCTATATTACTCGCAGAACCATTAGTTCCTTTACAAATTTCTGTGGTATCTCTAAATAATTTCATAGCACCTCCAGCGGTTGTACTAGACTCAGATACATTTCCGTCTACTAATATTAAAACTTTTGAGGAAGTTGCTGAGGGAGTAATAGAAACAGCGAGTCCTAATACCTCAGTAGTAGAAGTAGATGAAGTTGAAAAACCATCTGTTTTTGTTTTTGAAACTACTTGTGCCACTTTACCTCCGCCAAATCCTGTAGCAGTTCCACTGTTAGTGATCGTTGCTCCTGCGGGAATTGTAAATGTGTCTCCGCTATCTCCAAAAGTAAAAGCTGTGCCTGAAGAAGGAGATATTTTGTTTGTTTTTAATTCATCAGTAGCAACAAGAGATGCACCTGTCGGCACTGTAAATGTGTCCCCACTGTCACCTAGGGTGACATCAGTTCCGCTTCTCGGAGATACTTTATTTACTTTTAATTCACTCATGTTATTAATTTAAATCCTGTAAAATCTGTTTTAGCTGATCCGCCAGCTATATCTGCTGATCCTCCATAATCTATAAAAGCAAAAACTTCAATGTAATCACTAACAGCTAGATTAAAAACTCCAGTAATATGCATGGTAATGTCTTGTCCCCCTGCAGGAGAACTACCGTTTCTAAGATCAATATTATTTGAAACTAATTCAGAACCGTTTTTATATAAATATATTCTATATTCGTCAATTCTGTTACTACCACTCCAATTAAGGTAAACTCTTGAGGTAAGAAAATATAAACCAGCTTGACCTGATGGAACTGTAAATCTGTAGTTTGTGGTGTTATCATATGCGCCTGCACTATCGTAGTCTTCAGTATCAAATTGAACTTTTGTTATACTAACATCACTTATAGATTGAGTAGAGTTTCTGTAAACTCTAAAGTTCGGAGTGTTTGTTCCACCAAAACCTGTTTGTGTTCCGTTGTTTGTAATTGTAACGCCACTAGGAATTGTGAACGTGTCACCACTATCACCAAAAGTAAATGCTGTTCCAGAAGCAGGGGATATCTTGTTTGTTTTTAATTCTGTTGCTACCGATTGTACAGCCGGTAAAGTAACCGTTGCGTCTGAGAAAACAACCGTATCTCCAACATCACCAACAGTTAGACTTGTTCCTGATTGAGGAGTTAATTTATCTACTTCAAGTTTTGACATCTATACCACCACCAAGTTTCCTGTTACTGTCACAGTCCCTGTTACTGAAACGGGGCCTGCTAATACTCCTGAATCAATTGTTTGATCATCAGAAATAGTTGAATTATGTGTGTTAATGTAAGTTGTAGCAGTCATGCCTGCTGAAGGTGTTTGTTTTGCAGGAAGACAACAAATCACTATTTTTGTCCCCGCGGAAAAATCTACTAAATTATCAGAGTTTGAGGAAGAAAAGACAGTTGTTCTTGAAAGAGTATCAGGACTAGAATCTGTAACTGTGCCCCTACCTACTTCAAATTCTGAGCCTGATATGCCAAATATAGAATAAAATGTTTCTTTACCATTTCCTACACCAGATACAAAAGTCTCGAAACCTGTTTCAGCACCCGCTAATTGAATGGTGCCCGTACCTGTCGAAGTGGTAGTTTCTTTCACGCGGTCATTTAATACAAAATCTGCCATTATCTAATTTATAACACTATCATGTCTCTCTGTCATCTACTTCTGTCCATGTGTTTGTAGCACTATCGTCTACTGCAGCCCATGAAAATGAGGCTGTATCACTGACAGGAGTCCATGTGTTTGTGACACTATCATCTACAGCATCCCAACCTCTAACGCCTACACTGTTTTGAACCATATTCACAATAACCCCCGCCGGAAAGACTGTAGTTTCAGCTTCCGCTGCAACTCCTGAATTATTGAAAGTAGAGTTTATTTGTATGCCTGTAAGTGAAACATCAACGTTTGGAAGAACTACACTCGCTTGAGTAGAAGTAATACCAATACCTGTTGGAAAAGTAGTAACGTCCCCTATAAATATTAAAGCGCCTTCTGTTGCGGTTACTCCAATACCGGTTGGAGTAACATTTACGCTCTTGGGTGATTGATTTCCAAAAGTACGATTTCCAAAAGTTGTAGCGCCAAAAAACATAGTAGCTTACCTCAGTATGCTACGTCAGTCTTAATATAGCACTTGAAGCATCGTTCGTTGGAAACTGAACAGTGAAAGTTCCTGATGTAGCTGTTTTATCAGATCCGAAATCTAAAACCATAACTGCAGCATTTGTATTTGTTGTTGCTGAAGTATTTGCATTATATATCAAAGCACCCCTAGCAGTAATTGTTGCGCTTGTAAAACTAATATCACTAAAGTCTATAAAAGAAGTGTTGTTAGTTTTTGCGGCACCTGTATTTGTAAGGTCACCACCGCCTGCACTGTAAGTGCCAGAAGCAGCAACTTCTTGAGAAGTTGTGTACGCCGTTGTTGTATTACTTAAAGTTGCGGAACTTGTATATAAAGCTAATTTAAATAGATCGCCACCAGAGGATCGAAAGTCATGTTCGCCTTCTAACAACTCTTTTTTGAAGCTATCACATACCGCTTGTGTTATTGCCATTTTTATCTACCTCCGGGGCCAACTGATTTAAGAGGAATACGAAGGACCCCATCTGCATATTCATCTCTACGTTTTCTGCCCATCTGAGTTTGTGCTAAGTTTTGCACTGCTTGAGCATACTTCTGTTCGTATAATTGCACATCTTGAGGCGTTTTCAAGAAAGAAAAAGTCTCAGCCAAAGTGCCATAAATTAAAGTCTCTGGTGCGTTGGTTGATAACCAAGTCGTAGTATTTGTACTAGATAATCTGTCTGGTGTTTTGTTGTACCATAATTCTACTGTAAGTGCTGCATTTGGAGTAGGAGCAACGATCAAAGTATTATCATCCCAATTGGCATAATATTTTGGAGTGCCTGTATTGTTAGTTCGATCAACATTATATGTATCAATAAAAGTAGTATCTCTTTGTTCTAACCAAGTTCTATCAGCGTTACCATCTACTATTTGAACACCTCTTTCAAAAGCAAAATCATTGGGCACTGTGATAAAAGGATTACCTATAACAAGAGTCGAAGTAACAAATTTTCTAAATGCATCTAAATCAACTTCTCTTTGAATTCTGTTTTCAACGTTTACGATAAATACGTTGATAATAGAATCAGTTAAAACATCAGAGCTAACCTCTGAATAATTTCTTATGTTTGTTAATAATTCATTATAATTCATATTTTTGTAATAGATCCTCCCATACCTGAGTGGTTCGTGCAATAATAATATAGTGTCGGGGTCTCTGCAGTGACAGTTAATACAAGCGTTTTACTAAACGGAAAAGATGCAAAGCTAGCTATGTAAGAGGCTTGATCAACGAATGCATTATTAACTTGATAGGCTATATTCGTCGTGTAAGGACTTCCCCCACCGTGAGTGCCGTCTGGAGTTGTACTGAGTAACATTGGATGCCCATTTGAGCTTGAGTCACTAAACTGATACAAGTGAAGGTTTCCTTCTGTTATGAATACAGAACGTTGTTGTATACCATCTAAATAATAAGCATTACCTCCACCACCTGATTTTGGTGCCACAGTCATACTAAAACCTGTAAGAGTGTAATCCCGAACGCTTAGTGTACCAAGTGCCATACTTACAACGGTATCTTTGCTTATAGGTGCGGGTTGCATTCCCTCCGATTGAAAGGAACTAAAGTTAATGCCATCGGTTGGTGGAAAAGCCGTTGCATCTGCGATCTGACCTCTTGATATTCTCAAAGCCTCAGGATCAGCTAGTTGTTTTTTTGTTTGTTCTAATTGTGGATGTTTAGGTTCAAACTCTGAAGTATGAACAATCGAACCGTTCCATTCTTTCACCATTTCTTTATAGGGGAAAGCAGCACCAGACCGATCAGATATTCTTAAAGAATACTTACCACTTGCATATCTTGACATTAGGTACCTACGAAATAATTTTGTGGTGTTAAGAAAACACTATCTCTATTTCCATCTTGATCCGCTGCTCTTTTCCAAACATCTTCATATTCAAATTTTAAATCTGCCATACGTTCGGGGGCTCTTTTCATTGCAATATAGTATGCAAGTCCCGCTACCAAACAAGGGTAAAATCTAAAAGGTAAATCTGTTGTATTGGTGTAAGCTCCTGCGTCTTGTATTCTAGTCAACGCATTATACACAACTGTATATGCTTTATCCGCTGCAGGATAAAAAAACATTTTTGGATCAATCTGACCGTCAAAAAAGAATTGAGTAGGTCGTCCTGTTGTTGATTTAACAGGAGTATTTAAATATTCCGCTCTACTAATTTTATTAACAGTAAAATCGGTGGTTCCATCTCGAACAACAACATCTAGAACGTCGACAATGTCGGTAGCAAAATCATTAGTGTTGCTTTGATCATCGGCCGCAAGCGTTGCGGTTCTCTGCTTAATTGTCCAAATATTAATCCCACGGTTTGCCCATTCAGCAAACATTATATTGAGGACACGTCTTGAAGAAGTTAGATCATAGCCTGTACGAGTTTGTAAGCCACATCTCTCATACGCTTCTTCAATAGCATCATCAATGCTTAGATTAAAATCCGTTGTTCCAGATGTCGCCATTTTTACTTTTTCTTAGCCATTCCGCCGCCGCGCATCTTTTTAATCATTCCGCCGCCGCGTTTCTTTACGACGTTTTTCTTTTTCGCCATACCGCCGCCCATCATGCCCATTGCCATTCTCTTACGCTGAGGTATTTTTTTCTTGTTCATCATTTTTTGCTCCTTTTACAAAAAGTTTTTCATATGTTTGTTGTCGCGACTCTACGACTTCATCATAGTAGTCTTTGGGCCACTTTTTATAGTATCCCATGCGCTTTAATCTATCAGATGCTTCATATAATTGCGAGAACTTTTGTATCAACATCATGCTGTAGGTTACTTTACTTTCAGGCATTTCAATATCACCTTTAGGGTTTACCAAGAACTCTTGTTCTTCTTCGGTAGCTGGGTTATACGGGTGAAATCCCATGAAAAAAATGTCTTTTTTGTTCCATTTATCATTGAAAGAATCTATCTCTTTTTGAAAACGATTGAGACTAAATTCCATAAAATAAGGATCACAGAAAATTAGTATCTCTTTTTTCTTAAAATCTAGTTTTTTTAATAATTTGTTCAATTGACGACGATACCCGATATCTGGCTGACGGATCTCGATCCAAACTTTATCGTCTTTCCAAGCTTGTCTAGCGTAGGGGCAAGCAGGCATTTTGTTTAAATGAACGTTGGGTACTTCAAGATATTCTTTTGACCATGTATACACATCTTCAAATATGAGCTTCGCATGAGGGTCCATTTTCTTAGCTTCCTTTCTTAAACGTTGATTCAATTAGAACGAATCTTTTTCTTTTTCTTCTTCTTTTTTACTCTTTTTTTAAATGAAGGTTTAGAGATTTGCTGCGACATTTGCGCACGACTAATAGCCATTAATACTCCACTGTTTTAATTAGGAACTCTTCAATCCACATTATTTTATCGTCCATTTGAAGAATTCTTTCTTTTATAATAGCTATGTCTTGTTGCAT
>CEON01049798.1_pt1 | contig 13333 bp, 4 predicted proteins | sample 530291 | NCBI WGS metagenome assembly CEON01 (sample SAMEA2619888, study PRJEB7988) | marine metagenome | biome: marine biome (ENVO:00000447); feature: surface water layer (ENVO:00002042); material: "saline water (ENVO:00002010), including plankton (ENVO:xxxxxxxx)" | depth 5 m
CCAGGCGATTATTTTGTAGGTTTAGCTGATGTTTTAGACCCTAATGTTAATTATTTTGCACAAATAGATACTTTTGACAATTGGTGGGATACTTATGGCTCTGTAATGCCTCAAGATTATGACTTAGGGCCTGCAGATATAGATAGGGCAGTTAGAATGGGCCTTATGGATCAAAGTGCATTATCAACTCAATTTGAGTCTGAAAGGTTATTAAACGAGCAATCTAAAGGTTCTTCTGGTTTTTCTAACATAGGTGGTTTTGATGACATATGGAGTAGATATGCAATAGAATCTTCTAATATAGGAGAGCAAACTGCATCTGCATTATCAGATATATATGCAAACCAAGGGCAAAGTATACTTGATCAAATACAAGTATTAGCATCAGAGGGTGTTTTTGCTATACCAGAGAATGTAACGGTTGATACGGTTGGGAATGTAGATTTTGGAGATGAAGCTAATTTATGTAGTTGTAGTTGTCATGGACCTGGATATATGTATCAATCAACAGGACAAGGAATGGTTTGCATACCTACGCCTGGTACAGGTGGTAATATAATGCCATGTTGTGGATAAAAATTTATGAGTGAATTTGAACAATATTACGAATATTTAGTACCTTTATTACAATTTAGTGATGATGACGGTAATTATTTATATAATCCAGAAACATTTATGGAGCTATATGGAGCGTATTTTAATCCATTAAATACTGAACTGCTAGATGATGTTAGTAGAGAATCTGCAATATTGCAAGATACATTATATTCTAATGCGTATCAAAATTTAAGATTAGCAGAACAAGCACTAGGAACGTCTGGTGCAATTAATACTGATGTATATCAAAATATGTTAAATGAAGTTACTGATCAATTATATACTGGTAGTATGAGTGCAGCTCAAGCAAAAGCTAATGCTCTTAGAAGCATAAGAGAAGGTTTTTATGATGATGTATCTTTTCTCACTGATGAATTTGTAACTGCTACAAGTAATCCTGAAGGAAGTAGTATTTTGCAATATGGTCAAACTCCAGGAGAAAGTACAATGGGAGAGTTTGGTCAATATTTAGACCTTGATTTATATGAAGACTTACCTTATAATTATAATCCTGATTATTCAATTCAAGATTATATGATGGATACAGGCAGTTTAATTCATATGCCGACTCCTTCAGAAGGAATGACTTATTGTTACGATGAAGTAAGTGGTAGCTTTGACTTAATACCAGAAGAACAATGCGTATAGGAAAATTTTAAAATGAGTGATTTAGCAAGAAGATTAGATTATTTAAACAAACAAAATCAGCAACAAACTAATGCTGAAAGTAATTTATTAGATTTAGCAACTGATATTTCTTTAGGTTTTATTAATGCTTATTCTGAGCAAAATAAAATAGATGCTGCTGAAAAAAGAATAAAAGATACACAAGACAGACAAGTTAGAACTGCAGAAATAAATAGAATACAAAAGATTTTTCCAGATATGAGTACTTTTGATTATGGTGATCCGTATTCTAATGAAGATGATTTTCAAGCGTTTAGAAAAGAATCTAATATGCGCATTGAAATGATAGAAAAAGGTAGTAAATTTACACCTACAGGGCCTAATTTATCTGCTGCTGCCTCTGAAGATATGTATACATATGGAGTAGGAGATTCAAGAATAACAGTTGATCCTAGCAGTAATATGATTACTACAGAAGACTTATTTGATTATGATGCTTGGTTATTAGGACAAGATGCTGTTGGTCCTGGAAAAGAGACTGCTATGCGTAATAATTGGACTGGTTTGTTAAGCAATTTTGATGAAGAAATAGATGGTTATATTATAGATGAAGATGCATATATAGATTTAAAATCAAAAGGTATTGTTGATCATCTTAATAGTATGCCTTATGAAAATAATTTATATGTTGTTAGCGAAAACGAAAAAGCTAATATACTTAAAAACTATAAGTATTGGAGAGAAGGCTTTGATAATAGTAGGGATTTAAAAAGTACATCTGAATTAAGTAGTGTTATTCAAGATTTAAATCGTGAAAACTCAAAAAAATTAAGTACTCTATTAAACCAGTCACAGTTTAAAAATGCTAGTGAAAATGTAAATAGATGGGGAATTGGTGGTGGTGGATTTGGTCTTGAAGTAAAGAATGGTACAGGGTTAAAGATGGATATTATAGAAAAAGATGATCCTAAAGCAACAAGGCTGCCTAAGTTAGATTATCCAAAAGAAGAATTTTATGAAAAATATCCATTAGCTGCTGAATGGTATTATGGTAATGCATCATTTGAAAATGCATATGAAGAATATATTTCAAATCCAGAACTGCAAAAAGAATTAGAATTTTTACCTACAATAAATACTCTATTTCAGCAGCAAATAGAAGATTATTTTATGTTAGAAAATGCAAAAAAAGCTCAGGGCATAGTTCCCAGTCAAGAAGTATATTTACAAGACAGAAGAGTATCTGATGCTAGAAATATTATACTAGATGATTTATATGACATAGAAATAGGTGGTCAAAAAGGAGCAATATTTGATTCTAATGTTTTAAATCAATTAACAGATAGACAAATAAATAGTCTATTAGATCAATTAGAAGCATTAGAAAGTTCTTACTATATGCCAAATAGCATAAATCAAAACATTGATGTTGTACGTTTTTTAGAAGCATATGGGCTAAATGCAGGAGGTCTTCCAGGTGAAGCTATACAAAACCTTATAAATGAGTTAGGAGCAAGATAATGAGTAAACTTTCAGATGCTAGAAAGGCACGTTCTAAGGGAATTGCAGATAGTCTTAGTGCATTAAAATATCAAGTTTCTGGGCAAGCTGCTGCAGATTCTTTAGCATTATTACAAAGTCAACAAGAAGAATTTATAGATAGAGTTAATAGTTTAGAAGGTGCAAATAGAGCTGCTGATAAATTAAGTAGTTTTATGCAAGCAGATAGTTTATTAAATAAAGGGCCTGTACTTGGTGGGTTGTCAGATGAACAAGAAAGCAATGCTTATGACGGTATAAAAAATATTTTAAGAGATATTGTAGAATATGAAGCTAGTACAAATGTTGAAGATGACTATGATAAATTTGTAAGTCAAATTAGATACTTAGAAGAGTTGCACGGAAAATATCAAAATTTAAATCCTTCTGGTTTAAATCCATTTGGCAAAATAGATGGTCAAAAGTTTAATTTTCAGGGAATGGGAACTGAAGTAGGTACAAATATTTTAAATGAAAGCAACTTAAGATTCCAAGATGAAGATGGATTAGATACTATTATTGGAAGAGTTTTAAATGAAGATAATGAATCTTCTGCTGATGGTGATTTAAAAAGAGTTACTATAGCTAGAATAGCTGCTGGAGATGAAGAAATACATAATATGATTTATGGAAAATTAAATCCTTCTAATGTATTTGGAAATAGAAGCGTAAGTCAAGAAGGTGGTTTTAATCAGATAGTTAAAGAGTTTAATTTAGACGGTTCTAAACTTCCAGATAATTCTTTAATACCATTTATTGATAGAGCAATACAAACAGCAGGAGATATAGGTAAGGAGATTTTTGATATACCAACTGGAGAAAGTAATTTATTATTTGAAGCATTGTCTGCAAAAAGAAAAGGTGTAGATTATTTTACAAATAGTATAGATTTAGAAAGAGAATCTTCGTTAATGTTTCAGGAAGAATTAAAAGAATATTATAATGATTTAGGCTCAGGATTACGTGGTATGCCTGATGTTCCTGTCCAAAGTCAATCATTGTCTATCATGAATACAGAATTAGCTAAATTAGACCCTTCAATAAGAACTTCTGTTATTGAAAAATTACAATCTTACGTTGATGATATATATTTAAGAATAACTTCTATAGAAGATAATATAGATGTTGCATTTGATTTTAAAGAATTTAATAGATTGAAAAGCAAATTTTACAAACCTGTAGATATGAGTTTAGATAATTTTGGATCTGGTGTATTGTTTAATAACCCTATTATAAATAAAGTAGACCCTATGCTTGATCCTGTATATCAAAAACTACAAAGTAAAAAAGATAATTTATACAAAAGTTTAACAGGATACGAACAATTAACAGGTGATAAATTAGAAGTATTAGACATTCTAAATGATTTATCAATAGAGTCTTTAGGTAAGGAAATAGAAACTCTTCCTGAAGAAGAGCAAACAGAAAACTTTAATCAACTATTAATTGATTTTAGTAATCAATTACAACAGTAAATAATATATGAGTACTTTAGAACAAAGAATGGCGGCTTTAATAGCTGCAGAAGAAGCACGTAAAACATCTGTAGGTAAAAGTCCAAATTCGCTTCCTTCAAGTCCAAACGTAATACAAGAAAATCAACAACCATCATTACTAGATACAGTTAATCAGCCCTTAGGTTCTGCTGACGATCCTAATATAGTACAACAAACATTAGGTAGAGGTCTTTGGTCTTTTCTTGATGAAGCTAGTTTAGGTACGCTTGGATTAGCAGAAGAATATGATTGGTTTGGAGCAGGTGATGAAATAGGTGTTGCAAAAGATTTTTTAACAGGCACAAGAGTTAATCCATTTACAGGAGAAGAAGAAGACATAGGTCCTGTTAGTACAACAGAAAAAGCCTCAGCAGCTGTTGGTACTGTAGGTGGTTTTATAGCTGGTGCTCCTATGAAAGGTGTTAAATTAATTAAAGGAGGAATAGGAGCTGCTACAAGACGTTTAACAGGCGGACAATCTACAAAACAATTATTAAAAAAAGCTGGAAAGGAAGCTGATGATGTAGCAGGAGAGTTAATTGAAGATGCAGGTTATCAAAAACTTGTTACTGGTATATCAAGTAGTATTGGAGCAAGTACTGCTATGGCTACTAAAGTTGGTAAATTAAATAAATCTGTTAATTATGTAGAGCATGTACAAAAAGGTATTTTACAAACAGCAGATGACTATGTAGCAGCTGGAGTTGTTAATAGGCAATTAGCAGATGATGTTGCCAATGCTTATATAAAATATGTTAAAGATAGACCAATTAACACTTTAACTGATTATATTACTAGAAGTATACCTGATTCTAAATTAGCATATACTGCTGGTGCAATGATTGAAGAAGCCCTTATGTTTGGTATTTTAGATGGAGTAAGAGAAGGTATACATGTTGCTGGATCTAAAGGTAAGCACGAGTATGATTGGACTCATCCTATGTGGGGTGGTATTATGGGTCTTAGTTTTGGTTCTTTAAAAATACTACCTTCTGCTGGTAAAGCATCTTTAGGAAAAAATGATTTTATGTCAGGACTTAGAGCAACTATATCTAATGGTACTAAAACTATTGGTAAGGCAAGTTATGGCGAATTAAAAATAATGGCTAGAATGATGGGTCAAGACGCTAAATCTTTAGGTTTAAATGTTGTAGACGATATTACTGTTGCAGGTCAAAAGTTTAAATTTGACTTATCTAATGTAGATTCTGAAATAGCAAGGATTATGGATGCTAGTGGTTTAGCTGCAGATCTAATTACTGAGTCAACTAAAGCAGGTTTATTAAGACAAGTATTAAGTAAAGAAGCTAATAAATATGGTAAAGAACTAATTAAGTGGTCTAGTAAAAACTCTTTTGAATCTTTAAAAGAAAATTGGATGAAAATGCTTTTAGGTGGTTTAGCAATGAATGGTAGAAGTATTTACGACTTAACACAAGGTCACAATGTTGGCTGGGATGACATAAGTATTAATATGTTAATTGGTGGTTGGTTAAACAGAAGAGGTGCTCCTAGAGTTACTGATATGTTTCCTGAAAGATTAGGTAGACTAAGAAGAGGTTTAAATGATTTAGGATTATTTCCAAAAGAATATGTTGCAACAAATCCATTAAGCAGAATACCAAGCTTAGATCCTTATATTGATACTAATATGAATCCATTTGCTTCTGACAGATCTTTAAATGAAATTGTAAAATTTGCAGAAAAACAAGGCTTAACTACAAATAACTTTGATTCTATTGATGGTATTAATTTAAAACGTAAAGGTGATGGTACTGCTGATGCTGTAGGCGGAACTATTAAATCAGTTAAACAATCTAGTGAAGACTTGAGTTTGTTTCATAGATTCCATAGATTTTTACAAGGTGCTGCAACTAAAAAATATGTGCGTTCATTAGACAATATTTCTGAAGCAGATGCTTTAACTATACAAAAAGAAATTATTAAAAAGTTTGGTAATATAAATCAATTTACAGAACATATTACTAGGGCTGCACAGCAAGCAGGAGATAGGTTTGAAGCAGAGCTTACTGGAACTGCTGTAGACGTTTTAAAATTATTAGGCGTAAGAGTAGGAGACAAAAGCGAAGGTAGTATAGGTAATGTTCCTGACTTAATTGTAGTAGATGATGTATTTTTTAAAGATGCTAATAATGGATCGTTAAAAAGCAGAATACCTGCATTTGAAGGTATTAAAAACGAACCAAAAGCACTTAGTGAATTAGTTAGCAAATTAAATACTATTTTACAAAGCACTATAATACTAGGTAAGGCTAATCCTAGAAACGTTGATAAGGCAGTATTTGTTAGAGACCCTGCTGTTTTAGAATCACTATATAGAACAGTTGTTGGTAGAGAGATTTCTATTAATGAACAATTAGGTTTATCTAAAACATCTTCTAATAGTTTTTCTTTTAGTAATGTAGAGAGCATGATGTACTATATGACTAGAAGAGTTACAAATAGAAGAATATCTGAGTTTTCTAAATTGCTAGATAGAGACTTTGAAGATGGTAGAGATGTTCTTTCTGCATTAATTGACGCTGGGTTAATTAAGTCTGGTGATAAAATAGGTACAGATTTAAGATTAGTAGACAATATAAATCAAATTACTATAACAAAAAATGGAAAGCCATTAAAGGATCCAGGTTTAATAAGTGATAATAAATTATTATTAAGTTCTGTTTTAGAAGTATTAAATGCAAAAGGTCAATATGGTACTACATCTGAACCTATAACTGTTGATGTTAGTCAAATAAATAATTTAAGTTCTTTCTTAAATAGAAAAGGTGTAAATACAGACCCACAAACATTAGCAAACTTTTCTACATTAGCAGTACAAAACATTACTTTTAAAAACTTTGAAAGATCTGGATTAAATGCATCTGACATAAATGTATTTGAAGCATTTTATAGAGTAGGTAGTCCTGATTTATTAAATAAATTTAGTTTAATGAAATATAAAAGGCCTGGTGTTGGTAGAAAAGCAGTAGGTATAGAAGTACATAAACTAAACTATGAAGGCTCTGATGTTGAGGTAATAGATATTGTTAAAAGATACAATGAATATGTTGATGGTATGGTTAAAAGAGGTGCTGTAGAAGGAAGCAAAGAATCGTTTGTTACAGAAGGCGATGTATACACACTAACTAATAGAAATAGTTTCTTTACAGTACAGTCTATAATGCAAGATGCTATATTCACAAGTAATAAAACTGCTCAAAGCGAGCTATCTCAATACCTAGTAAAAACTATAGGTAAGGATAGCACTAGAGATGCAGCATTAACTTTTTTATCAGCATATCCAGAGCATGCCTCTAAGTTAAATAAATTGCTAATTAATGTAGGAGCAATAGAATTAAAACCAGGAGAAGCTAATAATAAAAATATTTATGAGTATAAAATAAATCAAGAAAAATGGTCTGACCCTACAAATCAGCAAAGAATTAACGACTTTATTTCTAAGTTTGGTGTTAATATGGAAACACTAGATACTATGGTAAATAGGGCATCTAAGGACCTAGAAACATACTTAGAAGAAATGTATCAGCCTGGTGATCATAAAGGCTCTATTACTGAAAGTCAATTTTTCCAAACTTATTTACCAAACGTACAGCCTAAAGCTGATGTAATGAGAGATCATATAAATAATAGAATTTTTAATGAGTTTGGAGAGTTTAGAGGCTATAAATCAATTAATGAATTGTATAATGAAATGGTTATTAAACCAGGTACAGAAGTAGAAGCATGGGGTCATTTAACACAGATACTATCTAATAAATTACAAAGTACTACAAAGAAAGTATTCTATTATGCAGATGGTGATATAAGAGTAAAAGATACAAACCTACATAGTTACAAAACACCTTACTTTAATATGCTAGATAAGATGGGTTTAAAATATGGTTTAGTTGAAGGAACTACAATGGATTGGGTACATCATCCTGAGTTTGATAGAATTATGTATCAACCATTAGATATATTCCAAGATAAAGCTACAGTAGTAAATAAAGCTGAAAGACAAATGATTGCAGATAGAAAAAATCATTTTTTAAAACTGCTAAAAGGTCATGGCAAAAACGAAGGATTTGATCAGGGTATGGAACTTATAGAAATGCCTGGATTAAAGCTTTCTTTAGTTGTAAGCGCTGCTGATGCTCCTAAAATTAAACAAGCATATATGGAGCTATATAATAGACAAAGTAAAAAAGCAATTGATAATACGTTAGCCAAAGATAAACTAGATGCCTTTAAGGAACAGGTAGAACTATCTGAAGGTTTTGATGCTGTTATACATCAAGCAATGCGAGAGCTTATACTAGAAAGTATGGTAGGTGGTAAAAATAAAGATTTATACTTAGATGCTTTAACATGGAGCAAAGAAAACATAGACAAGTATTACACTAGTAGAATGACTATGTTTAATACAATGAAGTTTAAACGTATTGATCCTGAGCTATTAAAAGCACAAGTTGTATCTTATGATACTGTTACTCGTTTAGGTGCTAAAAATTTAGACTTAGATGGTGTATATGCTGCAAGAAAGTTTTTAACAAAGAATAAATATGGTGTAGGAGTTTTTGATGATGCTGGTGCAAGCTTTGATATGATACGAACATTTGAAGCTCAAAACCCTGGTTTAAAATGGGTAGATTATTATGGTAGCAGAAAAACAGAATCTAATGTAGATAGTATAACTTTTATATCTAAGGATATGGCAGACTTCCTAGCTTTTCATTATGGTGTACCTGGCTCTAAAGTATTTAAACCTATTATTAGTTCTCAAGGAGAAGGTAATCTAATGTATGGTAAAACTGCATTTGTATACGATCCTAAGTTAGATGGTGTATTTAAAAGAAATCCTAATTTAGATGTTTTAATGGCTTCTAGTGCAGATAAATTAAAGCTATATAAAACTGATGCAGAGATGATAAATGTACCTAAAGATCAATTTAGCATGATAGGTAAAATAGAACCAGGAAAGATAACAGAGCTACCGTTAAACTCTTTAGGTGTTCAAAAAATACCTGATCATTACACACCTGCTAAGATTTCTCCTGGGGTTATTAATAATCATACAGACTTTGATATAGCACAAAAAATATATGGCGACTATTATGGACCAGACTTAGTAAGAAATATTAAAAACGTTACTGAAATGTTAGAAAATCCATTTATAGAGCAACAATTAATTAAAGAGTTAAAAAAGGGACAGGCAGCAGGGAAGCTAGAAGATTTAGAATTATTAGATAATGCTACTATGCATACAAGTATGCACATGGAGTGGTTAAATTTATCTGAATATGCTTCAATAGATGTGTTTGGTAGTAATGCTAAAATGACACCAATTAAAGCACAATTTATTGATAAGGTAATGGCACCTAAGTCAGAATTTTATGATGGCAATGGTATATTACGTAGATATGGTGCTAAATCAACTATATCACAACACATGGGTATAGATCTAAAAGGTACTTTGTTTAATCCTAAAACTGGGAAAATAGAGAGATATGGTGAGATTATGTTGCCAGACGATGTAGGTATGGAATCTATATCTTTTGGTAAAAAACCATTTGATGTTAGAGTTGTAAATACAAAGACTAATGAAATCAGAACAGCAAAAGAAGTATTTATGGAACTAATGCCTAAAGGTACTGCAAAAGAATTATTATGGAGTAAAATAGAATCTCATACAGAACCATTAAAGGAATTGTTTAGACAGTTTGAATCAGGCTTTTTAAAAGATTATGACATAGTTATTTCTACTATGCGTTATCCCAGAACAAGACCTAATGATTTAATGTTCTTAAGACTAAAAGGCTTTGTAGATCCTAGAAGTGGTAACCAAGCAATTGTAAATTCCTTTGATGTATTTAATATATTTGAAGGTGACTATGATATTGATGCAGTAGATTATTTTTGGGCAGGCAGTAAAGCCTTTACAGATAATATTATACGCCAACAAAAAGTATTTGTTCCCACTGCAGATGTATCTAATGCAAAAGAAGTGTTACCAGATGTAGAGTTTTCTCCTAGAAATGTTAGAGCTACTAACAATGCTTGGGGTGAATTATTTAGTAATAAAAGAGCAATGGCTAATATTAGAGGTTTAGTACAGGCAACATCAGCATTAGTAAAACATGTTGATAATATTGCTGCTGTACAAGCAGATGGTAGAAAAGTATTACTTAGAAATCCTAATGTTAAAAAAGGTCAAGAGGGATATTGGGAAGTAGAAATGGATTGGAATAATGCTGACTTTCATTTACGTCAAGCATTAGAAGGTCAAATATTATTAGATGCTACTAACCCAGATCCTGCAATGCTTAATACTGTTAGACGCTGGAGATATGATATGTTGTTTCCTGAATACTCTAGTGGTAAAACTCTATCAAAAGATGATTTTTATAGTGTTGATAGAAATGGTGTAAAAACATACTACCCTGATCGTTTAGCAGGCTTTATTAATGGTAAAAAGGATAACTCTAATGAGTATGCTGATTATAGAGTTAGGCTGTTTAGAAGATTTGAATATGAAATGGTTGACGGTGTATTGACTAAAGTAGAAAAAGATTTGCGTGCAATAGATAAAAAAGAAATACAAACAATAATGAGACAATATTCTCAATTATTAGAAGTAACTCCAGGCAGAAAAGTACATACTGGTGGAACTAGTAAAACAGCATCTTATGACGATATGCTATCAAGAAGTCAAAAATACTTTACATATGCTAATAACTTTGTAGACAAGTTATTTAAAAGCACATACTATTCGCAAGAATATGACCCTATGACAGAAAAAACTAATTATATATATCAAGGTAACCCTGCAATAAAAGTAAATGCTAAAGATATGCAAGAGTATTACAATCCTAAACCAAGAGAATATGTAGATTCTAAAGGAAATAGACAGCAGGCTAAATTTTTAGTAGATCCTACTACCAACCCTTTTCCTAGAGCAGTTGTTGAAAATTTTAGAAAGATAGCAAGAGGTGAATCTGGTGGTATAGTAGAGCGTATGTTGCATACTATATATGATATGGACCCTTTAAATGCCTTATCTTCTGATACAAAAGTATTAACTAACAGAGGTTATAGACAGGAGCAACAACTTGCTTATGAATTACTAAATAACCCTGATTTTGATGTATCAAGAATGACAGATATAATGCCTAAGTTGTTATATAATGTAAAAAAAGATGTAAGCACATTAAATAGTTTAAAATATGACGCGGCTAGGCTCGCTAAAAACAGATATATGAAAAATAAAGTATCTAAACTAAGAGCTTTAAATCAAGAAATATATAAATTAGAGCAAAAACTTAATGGTTTGATGACTGCTGAGTATAAAAAAACTAGAAGAACTAAAGATTTAGCCAAGTTTGATATAGTAGAAATACAAAATGATCGAGATGTTATAAATGGAACTGTACATTACTACACATTAAGTCACTTAGTTAAATCATTCCAGCCTACAAACCCTGGTAAAATGAAAGAAGATTTAATAGCACTTAGAACATTTATAGGTAAAAATTATGGAAACTTAACAGAGTTACATGGGTTAGGCTATAGAAGAAAGTCTATGTATACAGCAGAAACAAGAGAAAGTTTAAGCAATACTAAAACATCTAAACAAATAGAATTAACTGCAGAAGAAATGTTAACAAAAGGAGTTAATGAGCATGGTATAACATTCTTACTTAATTTTGCTATGCCTAGTACATCTGCTATACAAAATAAAGTAGGTGTATTTAATGGCAACGTAATGCCTATTGCTGCATATGGATCTGGTAACTACTCAAGAGCAATTAGATGGTTGTTAAAAGCTAGATCTCGTAGATTGCCTGGTGCTAATGATGCAATGGACTTAACACAAATAGACAACTTGTTAAGACATTGGGCAGAAATAGATTTTACATGGAGAAGATTTTTCTCTGGAAGAAGTAAACATTTACCATTAGATGTAACAGAAATGAATAAATTATTATCTTATGGTGCTCCTAAGTTTGATTGGAAAATGAATAAAATGTTTAGCAATTATACAGATATACAAATTAATAAACCTGTAGATGAGTTTAATCCTTTTGGTATGGGCAGAAGATATGATATGCAAATGCAATTCTATAGATCTTTAGCCAATGCAGATCGTGGTGTTAAAGCTATAGATTTTGGTGAAGGATTAGATATACTGTCATATACAAATCAATTAATGATGGAAAATGGATATATGACACCTACTAAACATTTAGCACTTATGGGCGATGTAACACAAAGGTTAGGTTCTATATCTAAAAAAGTATTTCCTAGCCAAGTAGATGTCAATACAGGAGAAGTTAAGCAGTTAAGACCTTTTGATATGTTAAATAATCCTATATATGCTATGTTAGGGTCTGGCTATGGTAAGTTTGGAAGTGGTTTGTCTTTAGATCCGTGGAATGCTATGAGTCAATATAATCAAATTTCTGCAAAGAAAATGATGAACCAGGTTATAGATATGAAAAACGCTAAACAAAATGAATGGCGTAATTCTTATTTTGAAAAAGACGTAAGACAAGATATAAATAAAAAAGCGGAGGACTGTTAATGGCTTGTAATCCATCAAAACGTCATATGGAAATATATAAACTAGGTCAAGAGTTTATTAATGACCCTAAGGTTAAAAAAATGTTTGATAGTCCTGATAATTTAGTTATTAAAAAACATGTACAATTATTTGGATTTAAACCTACTGACTGGAAAGCTTGGCAACCTACTAAAGCAGATATTAGAAAGTTTAAAGGTGAGCTAAAATACCTAAAAAAATGGGTTAATAAAGGCAAACTAACTGGTGTTTTTGCTAGAAACTTATATACTACATCTGGTATAGCAAGAAGAAATCCTTTGTTAGGAGATTACTATGACAAACTATTAAGAACTCAACATGAATTAAAAGGTAGACAACATGTTAATGAGCAACAATTTAATAAAGTTTTAGAGTCATTAAGCAAAATGAGTGTTAGAGTAGGAGCAGAAGAAACTACTGTTAATATGAAAAAGGTTAACAAAAGAATCAATAAATTAGAAAATGATATACA
>CEON01041635.1_pt1 | contig 13322 bp, 10 predicted proteins | sample 530291 | NCBI WGS metagenome assembly CEON01 (sample SAMEA2619888, study PRJEB7988) | marine metagenome | biome: marine biome (ENVO:00000447); feature: surface water layer (ENVO:00002042); material: "saline water (ENVO:00002010), including plankton (ENVO:xxxxxxxx)" | depth 5 m
CGTTTTTGCCACCGCTTTAGCCAAGTGTGTTTTTCCTACTCCGCACGTACCGGCCAGCGTCAACCAATAGCGCTTCCGGTGGTCGTGGTGCGTGAATCCGTTGATGAACGCAGCGGTGCGCGTCAGCATGTCTTCAAGCACCGTGTCGCCGTTTGTGTTGAACGATAAAAATTCACGATACCATTCAAGCGTTTCCGGCTTTAACTGCTGCGGTGGCATAGTCGCTCGCTCCGGCGAACGTCCCGTTATTACGGCTGCTAGATGTTTGGGATCGGTCATTGCTGTATTTTTCCCATGTTAGAAACTTCTGCTTCCAGTTCCTTACTTTATTTCCACGCGAATCGACCCAGTTGCCAGCCGTGAAGTACTCATGGAATCCAACAGCGAGCGATTCAGCATTCCGGCTTTTCGCATATTCGCGCACGGCGTCAAGCGACGGCGGGGCGAATGCGGCTTTTCGTGGTTTGGTTTTTTTTGGTTTTTCATTGATTATATTTAGGTGAGTTATGTTGCTTGTATGGCATCGCGGTTCACGTCGTATTAATCCCGCCTTTTCAAGCGATGACAGTTTGACGTTTACGGTTTGGCGAGTGAGTCCGGTGCGTTCGGCCAGCGTGTCCTGCCGGGGCCAGCATTTGTTTTCGTCGTCGGCGTAATCCGCAAGCGTCAGCAGCACCAGCTTTTCGCTGGGGGTTAGTTGCTGCCGGAACGCCCACGTTATCGCCTCCAAACTCACGTCAATGCTGTTTTTATATTTTTATAAATCGTGCGAAGCATCCCGTTTGATCGCAATTCCAAATCGGATTTAAGTCGGTCAATACCGTGCATGACAGTGCCGTGCGAATGACCCGTGTAGCCACTGATCATTTCAAATGGCATCCCCATCTCTCGCATGTAGTGCCACACGATCCACCTCGCACTACAGTTGTGCGGGGTACGCGGCGATTTCCACATCTCGCGTTCGTTTTTAAAATTATACTCCTCGACTACAGCATTAATAATCCGCTTCGTGCGCTCCGTGTATGCGCGAGGCAATTTGGTCGTGTAGCCATTCGTTTTCGTTTTCATAACCGATTAGTTTTAAGTAAATATGTATTCCGTTTTTGTAAAATTCATTATCGATGATAACAGCGCGAAGTCGAATGCGTGCTTTGTTCGGAGCCATCGTTCGGAAATTCCACTTCTTCCGTTTTTGTTTCCACTCGCGCCAGTATCTTACCCAGTTTATTGATCCATCGTCTCGTATGTAACCGCATCGCCGCCAATAAATGTAACTTAATATCCCGCTGCGAATTACGGCCATTGCTAATTCGTAATGGCATGAGGCAATGGATAATTGGGGCTGGCCGACATCAGCACCGGCCAGCCCCTCGTCATCGTCTAAAACAGCTTGTCGCTGCCTTTCGTCGATGACTGTTCCTCCTGCGCCGTGACCGCGAGTTTTAAATAATCAACTCCGTTCGACTGCGCTTTGTTTTTCCATGCGGATACCCAATACATTTTTCCGTCCACGTTGAGTGTTCCGGTCAAATCAGGCTGAGTGTCCTTTTCCTTTTTTTTATTGGGAAACAACGCTCCTTTGTCTGGTTTGTCGCTTGCCTTGTAACTGTCCGACATATGATTGTAATGTAATGTACTATTTAGTTTTACGCCAGTATTGGCTGGTTCCACCGACTTCCAATAAGTCGCCTAACAACTCGGTGAGGGATTGTTCGGCTTCGCTTTTACTGCACTTGTTCGCTTCGCTGTACAACTGCACTAAATTTGAAAATTTAACGTCGCACGCGTCCAGCATGCCATACGTATCAATGTTGTGTCCGGCCATTTTCAAATACACCGCACGCACGTCCTTTATTTTCGGCGTCGCCTGACGCACCACGCGTTTAAATCCAGGCAACTCATCAAACTCCTCGCACTTGTCTTTCAGCGCTTTGACCCATGCCTCAATCGACGGCACGTAGGCGCGTAGCCTTGCCGCCAGAAGTGGGTTTGTGATTTCACGGGGATCACGCGCTTGCGCCAACACGTCCTGCTGATCAATGACAGTTAGTGCCGCGCCGCTGACAGCAGTGCAGTACAGTTGATGTTCGCACCAACCACAATAGTCGCACGGAATAGGCGCTTTAGTTGGGTTTGTAACTGCACCACGCACTTGACGTGCAACGTCCTCACACTCACTGCGGGTTACCACAAACCGGTCAACAGTTTGCGATTTGGAGTACATGATATGCACCTCCACCTCCATGACATCGTCGCGCTGCATAATACCCAGCGCGTAGCCCATCATCTGTACGCGGTCGTCGTAGCGGTTGCCGGTTTTTAGATCGAACATTTTACGTTTGGAGCCGCAGTACATGTCTACGTAGCCGAACGTAAAAAATTTACCGTCAACGTGGATGTCGAGTTTCGTTTCAACTTCAACCGGCGACGACCCGCACTGCTCAAGCGTGTAGGCTGTTGCCCAACTTATTTGCTCGCGGTCGTCGTGCGTGAGTTCGATTTGCATTTTTTCAGATGTTGTTTTTGCCACTCGTCATGCATGGCAGTTCCTCGATACGCCGCGAACCCCACTGGGCCGCTTTTATAAACCGCGCAACTCAGCCATTTCGCCCAACTGCTAGGGGAGTGCGGATGGTGTTCGCGCTCCTCGCTCACGCCGCCTCCTTGTTATCAGCCAGCACGGTCGCCAAAAAGTCGGACGGACGTTCCAGTATTTCATCCGCACGCCTACTGTTTAGGTCACGAAATGTCTGGTCGATTTCAATCCAATGACACTCCTTTAAAAAGTGATTCACATCAGCTTCATGTTTTTCAAGTAACTCCTCCAGCTTTGCCACGCGATTAAAATCAGCGTTCGCCGCGTCGCGCTCGCTAGGCGCATCGTCTCGCCACACATGAGCGCCAATCCCCAAATAGCTGCCGCATTTCACTAGCGCGTCAGTAGCTGCGCCCTTGTAAGCGTCGCCTCGATCACGGTTATCGTTGCCACCAAATTGGACGATGCGAATGTTCATTTCCGGAACGGTCAACACCCCTTTAATGATCACCATTTTTTCCGAGTCGCTGATAATTTCCGGCTCAAACTGCCAGCCACCCAGCCCAAACGCCTCGTTCAGTCGATCCGTGACGTAAATCGGTGTGATTGCTGTCATCCCCTTTTTGTGAGGTAGTTCACGCAATGCCTCTTTCGGCAATGGGCGGTTTAGTATTTCATCCACGGTCAATTTTGCCGCAGCCGTTTTTTTAGTTTTTGCTGCCATGATTAGTTTCGGTATTTGTAGCACATTCAGTGCAAAAAAAATCGGATTCACGGACGACGTTACACCAGTCGTCAGCGTCCATTGCAATAATCCACGGGCCATTGTTCCATCGAAATGCAAGTACCCCCGTCTTGTCAGTTGCTTCGCTGCGGAGTTGGCTCCACCAATCGCGAAACATTAACTTGTCGCAGCGTTTCACCTCAAAATGAAATGGCAAATTGCTGGTGATGTCAGCCGACTGCGCTGTTCCCATAAACTGTTGCGATCGCCTTGCGTTGGCTGTCGGCCCAAAGCGATCATTGAGTAAACGAGCGAATTCCAGTTCGCCTTCCTTGCCTTTACGGCGCGAATTAATTTTCCGTGATTGTGATTTCATAATCGTCGTCCTCCCCGTACCCAATAAAGTTTTTAAAATCCATTAACATATTTGTAATGTAATGTTTCCAAATTTCATCGGTGTTGTTTTCGCTTTGAGTGTACGTTCCACTCAATTTTAACCCCGTCCTTTTGTGTATTATCTCCCAACAATACGTTTCCATCTTTCGGCTGCCGTCAGTTTTAGGTTAGTTTCGGTATGTGTCAACATTTTTTTGTATACTTTAAAAAAACTCAACAAAAGGACAATACCACACGGAAGGGACAATGACTGTCCTATGGAGTTTTATATGCAGTACATGTACTAATATCACTTACTAAACTTACTTGTTGACTTGTTGACAGTGCGATAGCACAATGCAGCGCTGACATGGCAAGGCCACGCAATAGGGACAAAAACCTCGACACGAATTACAGCATGCGAGTATCGCACGGTGACCGTGATAATTATATTAAAGCTGCTGAATTGTTGGGTATGTCCCTCAATGGTTTTACTAATGCCGCTGTAAAAACAATCGTCGATTTAATCGACTGCGATCCAAAAAAATTACCACATGCCAGTGATTTGGAACTGGTGAAAGTGGGTCAATTTATGAAAGCAAACAGGGGAACAAGCTGGAAAAAATAATGGCTGAATTATACCGACGACCCGACAGCCCGTACTGGTGGTGCGCCTTCAGGCGCAACGGGATACTGAAACGCATGTCCACCGGCATCCGCATTGGCAACAGCCGTGGCAAACGTCCGGCTGCTGGCAGCGCCGCCGAAACGTGGTTGATTAAATTTGAAAACGAGTTAGCTTTTAAGCAGCTAGGTATTAGTACAGTACACGACATTGCGCTAACTGATTTGATTCCAAAATATGTTAGCCATTACCAGCAACAGTTTGAAGCTGGTGCGGTCAAGGAGTTGACGTATGTCAAAATTAAGGAGCGATCCAAACTGTGGCTCAAGCGTTGTTTGGCGCACGGCATTACTGGGGTCAAGTCGCTGACGCCGGAACTGACATTGACGTACCGCAACAACCGCAAAAAAAATGATAACCCGAACGGCGATCCGGTCACTCAGCACACATGGAACCGTGAATGCACGGACTTGGGCCAGCTATGGACGTTTGCCAAGGACAAGTTGGGGATCGACTGCAAAAACTACTGGGCTGACGCTTACTACAAAAAAGCGAAAACTGTAAACAAGCACCGGTCACTGGCTGACAACGAGGTGGAACTGTTGCTGTTCGGTGGCCAGCAGTTTTCAAATGCGCCGTGGTACAACGAGTGGATGTTCGTGACCATGATCATGTATTACACTGGCGCAAGAATCAGCGCAGCGTCCGAACTAAAAATTGGCAGCGCAATATTTGCGGACAAGGTTGTGTGGTTGCTGAATAAAAACTCCGATGACCACAACGCCTACATGCCGCAAGCGCTGTATGACTTCCTGGAAAATTACAAACCGGAAAGCGAACATGGCAGTGGCATGTATTTGAAAGCGCCGTGGAAGGGGTCAACACGAACCAAATATTGGACTCAAATGTGGCCAAAGTTTGCAGCAAAAATTGGAGTCAAGGCGACGCCGCATGACGTGCGTAATACCTACATTACACGGATGACTCAGGAACTGGATCAGCGGGTTAGCATGAATATCGTGGGTCATAGCTCGGCTAAAATCCACGAACTGTACAACCACAATATGGCGTGGAAGTATGCTGACCAAATCGAACGTGTACTCAACGTGAACCGCGTGCAGGATAACGGCGGTAACGTAAGTATTTACCAATCAGCTAGTTGATAAACGCGCTAAATTGTAGTACAAATCACACCCCAAACATATTGACATTAATTGTTCCGGTTTGGTTTAAAAAAGCACAATGTACTACACTTGCATTACTCTGGGTTCGAGTCCCTCCACTGGTACTAAATTTCATTTTTCCGGAGTAAATACGCAAATTTCCTGCATGAGGCAGGGGCCAGCGTGAACCTGACGTGAACCGTTTGCGGATTATTAGCGGGTATATTCGCTTGGACTGATGCCAGTTTCAGCGAATATTTGTTGTGCAACTTGCCCACTGATCACCCGCTTTTGGAACAACCCTCGCAAGTACTCCACCTTGCCAGCGTACTGCATGCCTTCCATTTGCTGCATGATGAACATGGATCGCGCACCGCTCGAAACCGACAGTCCGCGAACGCGCTTGTCGAGGCGTGTGGTCAAATTGGAATCGTCTTCAATTGCTTTTTTGTATTTTTGAAAAAGCGTCCGACTTCCACCACTAGCTTGGCGAGCGCGGATCATACGGTTCATCGATGACATCCCCTTCGTGTCTTCAATAAACTGGTCAACGGCACGGCGTTCCTCCAATTGACGATCCGCTTCCGTTCGCTCAATTGCCTTTAATTGCTTTTCAGTTTCGGATTCGTTCACATACGGGCTGCGAATGAAGCGCCGGAACAGCGGTGACTGATCGCTGAACACACCAAGCGGTTTGCGGTTGGTTTCCCGTGGCGGCAAAAACTGCGTGAACAATCCAGCCGTCATTGTGCCGGTTAGCTGTTTCAGCATCAGCGGGGATCGGAACGATTCCGGTAACGCGTCCGGCATTTCCTTGGCAATTGTACGAAATATTTGCGGTGTGCTGTTAAAATATTGCTGTTCCGGTGAAGCCGCTTTTAAGTATTCGGGAACAGTGTCGCGATGCTGCCACATGTTTCTGTTCAACCCAAATTCCAATGGCCCCTTGAATAGCGGGTTCAAGCTGCTAAATACAGACTCAACACGTTCCTCCATGTTTTCACCTGTCACACTGACCGGCATAATGTTTTCCAAAAACACTACACCCATTTGTTTTAACGCTTTCGGCTCCCGTGTTTCCAAAAACTTCATCGAGGATTCAACAATGTTAGCGTACAACTTTGACACTTCGCGTTTTGGTATCCGGTAATAGTCGCGAATCCGCTTACCCTCGTCGTTCACAAAAAACTGGTCAGTTGGGATGTGCCAATAGTTCTCCTTGTCCTTTTCCGGTATCTCCTCGTAATCCTCCTTGAACTCGTCGCTGTTGTTAAGCGCCCATAATGTAACAGTGGGAATCCCAACAGCAGCAGCCAATCGCGCATGAGCCAAAGCTGCGTTTTTGCCACCGTCTCTCCCAACCAAGCGGCCCAAGTCAGCAGCAATGCCTTGTATGCGTGCGTTAAAATACATGAACACCAAGTTCAATTGACCGGCCCTTGTCAAAGCACCTTGGCGACCAAAGTCAGGTGATCCAGCGTAGTTTCGCACTTCAGCAACTATTTCCCCCATGCGTTCACGCTGCTGTTCCGGAGTCATGCCAGCCAGCTTTTCAATTCGCATCCCGCGCTTCAGTCCAACCAGCTTCGACGTTTCTTCAATACTGTTTGCAATTGTCCCAGCTAACGCAAACAAGCCTTTCACACTTGGCTCAAACTTTCGTTCGTTCGGCTTGTTCCTTATCAATCCCGATTCATCAATTTGTGCTTCAAACAGGCTTGGTGTTAGCTCGCGTTGCATTGTAGATCGTGCTGCGCCGCTATTTAAAAAATCCTTATACAAGGCGTTTGGTCTGCCAAAGTTGCCAGTAAACGAACTAAACAAACTGTAGACGTAATCCAATGGCAACCTCACTAAATCGACCGGACTGCGGAATCCATATTTGCTTATCATTGCCAATCGCGGAATATCAGCCGCAAACAAGTTTACAAATTGAAACGCCAAGTTCCATGTCGTAGCCCCTGCTTTCATTGGCTTGGAGGTGACAGCCATCGCCTTCGCCAACATGCCGGTTGTTTGCGCGTTCAACCCCTCGATGGAACGTGCCACTTCACGGTTCACAGCCAAGTGCTTTTGTTCGCCGTCAACAAACACGGAAACTTCGTGATCAGCTTTTTCACGCACCGTCTTTTTGGCTCCGACTTTCGTCTCCTTCAATTCGCGAACCAATCCAGACTCATCGATTTGTGACAGCGCATACAGTTCCTGCATTTTGAGGTTTTTGTCGGCCAACATGTAGCCGGTCAATATTCGCTCGTATGCAGCATCAATGAAATTACCCAAGCGAAAATCCGTGTCATCGATGCCGGTGATCATTTGCGCCAACTGCTTTGTGGTATCGATGCGCTGACCAGTTGCTGAAGTTGACTCCGAGTCTTCCAAATGTTTCAGCACCACGAACGGCGCATAAAAATCATTCGACTCCACTATGTTGTTCAACGTCTCCTGCGATATGCGTCCGCTGTTCATTTGCATGCGAAGTATCGCAGCCATGAATTCCTGGTATTGATCAACAGCCGACTCAAGTTGCTGCATCTGTTGCGGCGACATCGATGCTTCCAGTTCCTCCAACAGCTTTGTCACATCCGACAGCGAGTAATCAGCCACGCGTTTGCGCTCCGGATTATCCTGCAAGCGCTGGCGTGTGCGCCGTAAAAACATCAGTCGATTAAACTGCTGCTCCAGACCCTTGATGGGTTTAACCACTGCGTTGTGGAAATCCATCATCATTTTTTCAGCACGGGCCGGTGATCCGGCCAACTGTTCAAACTTACGTGCGAGGTCAAGGCGCGGTGCTTTTTTACCCATCACCTTGAACACCTTGCTTTCAAGCTGCTTCAACGGCGCAAACCGTGTCAGGAAATTCGTGCTGAATGATTCGATTGCGGATCGCAGGCGCTCACCCAGTGACGGCTTATCGGGTTCAAGCGGTGAAAATATCCGGTCAACATCGTCCATCGTCTTGACGCCCACTTCAGCGTCCAGTTTACGTTGCTGTTCCGGTGACTGCGCGTCCAGCACCTGACGGATCGCCTGTTCAACCGGCATGTTGTGGACAGCAAACGGAGCGGTTTTCATCAACTCCTTCACCTCGTTCAACACTTCACGCAGTTCAGACTTGGCTTTTGCTGCATCCGGTTTGCCCTGCGTGCTTGCTTTCAGCATCAAGTCCGGCTGCTTCATCAGCTTCGCTCGCGCCCGTGACAAGTTGGTATCCACTGCTTGGCGCGACTTGCCCGTTCGTTCGACTATTTCGGCTGGCGAAAGTTCCTGCAATGCAAGCTGCATAACTTCGCGCTGCGCTGGGGGTAACTCATCAATCGCTTTTGAAATTCGTTGTAACCGTTCGCGCGTACGAATTGTTTCTTCCGGTGACGGTGCTGTCGCCTCCTCGCGATCAATGACTGTTTCACCGGTTTCGTTTTCGTCCACCGTCGTTTCTTTTGATCGACGTTTTTGCACACGACCAATGTCACGCGCTTTGTTTGCTGCTATGGTACGAGCCATTTGCTGGAACCGTGCTTCGTCCAGCTTGCCGCTTTGCCGCATTTTCAATAGCTGCAATTTTGTATCCGTCGAAACACTTGCAGCGGCATCCACTCGCGCAGTCTGGTTGAAAAATCTTTTACCGGCATACGCGTTGGAAATATTTTCAACAAACTGATTCTCCTCGTCAGTCAGCACTTGTTCCTGCTGCGTCGGTTGCTGCTGCGTTTCAGTCGCTGGTTCAGCAGTCGTTTCAGTTACCGGTTCAGCAGTCGTTTGAGCTTCTTGAAATGCGCCTTCCGGTGGTCGCAACGGCTCCGGCTGCACCCGTTCAGCTTCACCGCGTTGTTCCTGCTGTTCGGTAAATTGCTTTTGTTCAAGTTCAGCAGATTGTTCCGCTGTGCGTTGAAATCCTGGTTGTTGATCCAGTTTGCCAGCTTCAACTTGTTTAGTGCGGCGCTGGTCAATCACCTCGCTACTGGGAATCACTTTAGGCGATCCGGTAACAACGAGCGGTTCATTTAAAATGTCCTCCAACGACTGCCACTCCAATTTGACCGGTGGTCGAGTCGGCCCGATTGGGTCTTGTGTTTGGCGCACGCCGGTAACGTCACGACGTTGGGCGCGTTCCATTTCAATTTGTTCCTGTCGCGCAACTTCCGGATCAGTAACAGGCGCATCAGCACGTCGCTGTTCCACTGCTGCTTGCTGTTCCATTTGCGGATCAGTTTGCGTTGCAGCACGCTGCTCCTCGATGCTGGCTTGCTGTTCCATGCCAGCGCTTGTCGTCGCGTCTTCAGCGCGTTGCAGTTCAACTTGTTCCTGACGTTGTACTGACTCCGCTGTTTCAGCAGCTTGGGCGCGGTTCATTTCCACGTCGCCCATATCGTTTGACCGGTCTTCAATATCCTGCAATATGCCAACGAGGTTGTTGACTTCGTTTTGGATAGTGTCCGGATCGACGTTGTCCCGCTTGACGCGCCGCCTAATAAAATCAAATGCGCGACGGAAGTAGTTGCGTGTGGCTGGCGCTGGTTTCAGTCCCAGTTCGTTCCACAATAAACTTTCAGTGATACTCCCATGACGGCGCTCCTGCACCAACATGCGAACATACTCCGCACCCATCGATGCGTCCTCCAAATCCTGACCGTAAACTTTGCGGACATACGCTTTTTGTTCGTCGGTCATTTCGTTTGCAATCCGCTGAAAGCGTTCGGCTGCAAACTCGGTAAATGATTGTTCCGTCGTGCTGGCGTCGTACTCACCCAATATGCTTTTTAGGTGTGCGTCATGTATCGCCTCCTCTTGTATCAGCTTCTGGATATATTCGTCGGCATCCAGCCCATTGTCTTTTATGTGCTTTTTGAGTTTACCGACGTTGATAACCAACCGGCCAATCCCTGTGACGCCAGCCATTGTGTGGTCATCATTGTCGATGAACACGACTTCATTGAAATCACTAAACTTGGTGGAATCCAGTTCCTTGACGACCTTGTTCGGAACTGATCCTTCCTGCAAAATTTCACCGGCATTTGCATCGATGTTGGTGACCGTGACCCCCTCGACTTCCGTCATGGGGCCAAGTTCCGGATCAACAGTTTGTTGCGCCTCCATTTCGGCGTTGTACGCGTCCAGCACCTCCTTTTCGCGTGCGTTACGCAACTCGTCGGACTTGCTTTGCGTCTCCTTCAAGTCCTGTTGAACTTGCTTGTCCTTCAACATGTTGATGCCGGACAGTGCAGACTGTTGTGCGCCACCAACACCTAGCTCGGCAACGCCTTCAATTAGCACCTCGCTGGGTGAAGTAATTTTCCCCTCTGAAACCAACTGACCAGCAGCTTCACCAGCGGAACCGCCCACGGATTCAACTCCTAGTTTTTTAGCCGGTGCAGTCACCAAGCCACCCAGCTTCATCGTCAGCATATCAACCACCGCAACCGGCACGCCGTACTTCAGCGACTTGTCACGCAAGCTGGACACAAATTGCGGGTCTTGTAATGAGTCACGAATCGCGTCGGCATCGCGTACATCAACCCCCTCGTTGATCAACATCTCGTTGAACTTACTGCCATACGAAACACCCAGCGTGGTGATCGCCTGACCGGAAACAAAACCAACACCAGCCCCAGCGACTGTACCAACTCCTGGAACTACTGACCCAGCAGCCGCCCCAGCACCAGTTGCAACGGCAGTTCGGGTGGCCCCAAAGTTTACTTGTGCAGCAAGTGATTCAATTATGATCTGACCACCAATTTCAAACGGGTCAGTAAAGAAGCGACCAATTTTTTCGCTTTCCGGTGCTTGCGTAAACTGGATATACGCTTCACTGCCTTTCAGCGCTTCCGAACGGCGATTAGCCAGCGCCATTTCCTCGAAACGATCCTCGTCAGTCCATCTCCCCCCGTATGTTTCGCCAACTAAAACGTCCGCAACAGCAGCTTGGTTCGATCCTCGCAACCATGCGTTTCGGGCGCTGTTAAAAAATCCACTGTCCTCGTTACGGTCAGCTTGAATCGAACTAAAGTCGTCAGCAAAATCCTCATATTTACCCAACAGCTTTGGGTAGTTTTTGCCGATTGATAGTGTTAGTTCCTCGTCGCTAAAGTCTGCAAACTTTTCGCCGTACTGCCTACGCGCTGATTCGACGACACTGTTCATAAATTTTAATTACGCACTCCTTGCCGCTGGGCGTTTATGTCATTGATTATAGTGTCTTCAAATGATGGCTGAACCGGCTGCGCTGGTGTGCCAGTATTTCCATAAGTCGCAGGAGTCCCAGCTTCACGAAATTTACCAAGCGTTGATTCAACTTCAGATGCTGACATGTTTTCGCCAACGACTCCGTAGCTAATGCCGCCACCAAATGGGTCTTGAAACGGTCTGATTGAATATGTACCCGTATGCGGTTGGCTGCTTGCCGACATAAACGCCTGTTCCAATCCGGCTTTAAAGTCCTTGTGCTGGTTAATCATGCTGTCCCGCACTGCAACAATGTTAAAATACTCATCGCGCGGAAGCATGTTGCCAGCGCGTTCCATTGATTCTAGTTGTTGCAACACCGGAGCCAGTTGCGCTGCGTGTCTGGCATCAGCAGCTTGCAGCATTTTTTTATAGTCTTCCAACGCAGCAGCGTTTTCGCGGAACTTGTTAATGGTTGGGTTTTTTGATTGCCTGTTTTTTCGTTTAGCAGCTTGCAACTGCTGTCCCAATAACTGCCGCGACAGTTTAGATTCTTTCGACTGTAACTTGTCTTTTTTACGGCTCCGCTTCATGCCGCTTTTCAGCGACTTGATACGCACGTCGCTTTCACGCTTGTCACGCTTGCTGGCGCGTTCATCACGCTTGTCCCGATTCTCTTGTAACGTCAGCGCTTTATCAGCACGGGTAGCAGCACGTTCAGCACGCGCATCCTCGCGTTGACGATACTTGCTTCGCTCACGTCGTTCAGCAGCCGCTAAATTTGCTGACCGTACATCACGGGCCAAATTCATGCCCATTCCTAACCCTCTTGAAAACGCTTCCGACATGTTACGTTGGTTTTGTTACCCCAAAAATATTGCCTACTCCTTTACCGAATGTGGTTCCCCCAGCCATACCGGCAAAACCACCGGTTAACGCAGTCAGCCCCAACCCAGCAGCCATGCCAGCCACTTGGCTAAACGGACTTCCCTGTTGTGCTAGTTGCATTTGGTTTCCGTAAATATTTCCAGCAGTTTGTGCGAATTGATTATTGCTCATCACACCGACATTGGACTGTTGGATACCCGTCCCTTGAAACGGTGCAGCACCTTGTTGCGCTCCGCTCAATTGACCGAACTGCGCTGTCGGAGCCACCCCCGCACCAAACGCACCCATGTTTGCAAGCTGCTGCTGGTACATGCGGTAACCGACATCACCAACTGCCATCGCCTCCTGCACGCTAGGTGCATTGCCAAACAAATTACCGCGTGCCGCTTGTGCGCCGCGTGTGCCTTGAATTGCCGCTTCTGCTGCTTGGGTAAAATATTTTTCCGGCCCCTCCATGATCTTTTTAGCCATGTCCTGCCGCATCTTGAACCCCTCCGGATCGGCTGCTTCCAGTTCGCGGCGGCGCTGTTCGACTACGGCAACGCCAAACTTTTCAGCGCTCGCTAAACCGGCTTCAGCAATTCGGTCAGCGGCTTCGATGTAGTAATCCAAATCAGCACGCGACAAGTCAATGTCACCAATGCCGGTAAAATCAGCTTCAGTGACTCTGCTTCGGCCCGACGCATCCTTGTATTCAACAAGTCCTTTTTCGCCCAGCCGTGCCAAGCGATCCATTTTTTTTCGCGCCTCAAGCGTCTCAATATCAGCAGCCGCTGTTTCGCGTGCCGCTGCGCCGTAGTCGGGTTCGTCTGAACAACATCCCATTTTACTATAAACTTTTGATCA
>CEON01096162.1_pt1 | contig 13316 bp, 20 predicted proteins | sample 530291 | NCBI WGS metagenome assembly CEON01 (sample SAMEA2619888, study PRJEB7988) | marine metagenome | biome: marine biome (ENVO:00000447); feature: surface water layer (ENVO:00002042); material: "saline water (ENVO:00002010), including plankton (ENVO:xxxxxxxx)" | depth 5 m
CCACCAATAGCTAAAGCTGTATTTTTTACTCCTTCATCTAAATTTGAAAAGCTTTTTACTGCGTTTGCTAAGCCAGTCATAATATCACTCATTACAGGAAGTATAATATCGCCAATATCTTGCAACGTTAACTTCATGTCATTAAGTGCTTTCTCCATTTTAAACCCTGGAGTATTGGCTAGCTCACCAAAAGCGTCTGCAGTAAAATCAGCAGAGTCTCCCATTTCATCTAAAATCTGAATATAATTATCTCCTTGTTCTCCAAGAACACCCATGATATTTTTAACCGCTTGAGACTTACCAAATAATTCAGTCATTTCAACACCATTAGCTGCAAATGAATCTTTTAAATGAAATAAAGTTTGAGCTAATCCAGAGTCAGCAACCATTGCTCTTAGAGACTCATAAGACATATTAATCTTATTTAAAGCTTTTCGACCCATTTCTGTAGGTTTTGTTATAGCCATCATAACTCCACCAAACCCAGTTGTTGCTGAACGAGCGTCTCCTGTTGTTCTTGTATAGGTTGAAATATTCGCTAAAAGTTCTTCAAAAGAAATCCCAAGCTCTGCCGCTAATCCAACTTGCGTTCCTAAACTTTCAGCAAGTTCACTGCTTTCAAACATACCAGTTCTTACAGCCATTCCAAACGCGTCAATTGCTTGCGTGGCCGTAATTGTTTCTTGACCATAAGCGTTTTGAGCGGCAGCAGCTACTTTAGCTAAATCAGTTGATTCTCCTAGCCCTATAGCAACTCCTTTGTTTACTGTTTGTAATGTTTCTAAAGCGTTTGTTCCACGTAATCCAGCTGAGGTTAAGAAATATAAACCTTCTGCGGTTTCTTGTGCTGAAACGGCCGTGACGGACGAAATTCGTTTTACTCCTTCAGCATATTTATCTAAATCTTTAGCAGAACCTAAAACTAAAGTTGAAATCTTTGTCATGGTTTTTTCGAAATCCATAGACATTTTTGCTGCCCCTCCGGCTATTAATGCGAAAGGTAATGTAAATGAAGTCGTAATTCTTGACCCCATTGCTTTCATTTGACCAGCAAATTTTCCTACTCTGGCGGATGCTGCTTGGAGACCTTTATATAGTCCGGTATTTACAACACCGAGAACTATATTCATTGAGGTTAAATTTTTTGCCATTTTATTTTGATTCTACTATTTTTTTATACAATTCTGCTTCTTTTCTTGCTTTGTCAATTTGCTCTTTTGTTTTATGGTTTCTTTTTATTTCCCATGGAAACTTAGCAATATCCTTAGCATTTATATTTTTCTTTACATGAGGATTTATTATTATAGCTCCTAACCATCTTGCCACTTCCCAATCTCTTTGCATTTCTAACTCGTATTTTTGAAACGCACCTCTTTGCGCATTATAAAACATACGAGGATTTAAGTCATACAAGTCCTCTCTATTATATCCTAGTTGACCTAAGCCAACCTCCTCAATATAATCCCAAGTCAGATTTATTTTTTCTGCTTGGGCTTTTGCTTTTTTTCGGTTTCAGTTTCTTGTCCAAAAGTCATACCCATATGCTCAGCAAATAATTCCATTGCTTTTTGCATTCCAATTGCATCTCCGTCTAATAAATCAGCAATGTCATCACTAGTCATATTAAAATCAACACCAGCTCTTCGATGACCTTCTTGTGTTCCAGCAAAAATCAATTCAACAATATCATCTAAACTCATATTGTTTCCTAATGTTGAAAGTTCATTTAAACTCATTCCTGTTTTTCTACAATACTTTCTTAAAGCATTAAAACCAAAATAACATGGTAAATCTTTTTTACCAATATTAATAATATCATATTTCATTTTTCGTATGTTTTATGAGGTTAGGCGAGAGGGAAATCATACGATATGAAATCCCCCAGGCCGCTCCTCGGTTTATGCGCCGTTAAGGTACAAAGGGTTTTGTTAATGGACCAGCCGCGACAAACGACGCGCTAAATGTCGTGGTTTCCTCCATTGGTGCTTCCATAGACAAGCTAGTAATAATAGCATCTCCTTGCCAGTATTGGTCTCCTGATACATCAGTTGAAAATTTAATTTGAATCACTTGCTGATAAGACATATAATCATTGAAAATTTGCCAAGCATTATTTGTATTTGCTCCAGAAGTGTGCATTACAACTAAACCATCAACTGTACCATCCCAATCCCGTCTTCCTGGCAATCTATTATTCCAATTACCAGAATTACCAGTAGTTGTATTTAATGTATCTTGAACTATATTAATACTCGCACTAGTTGAATATGCTACCGCATTTCCATCTACATAGAGGAGAAAATTAGTTCCGTTTACTTTACCAGGTGTTGCCATTTATTATACTGTTGCCTGAGTTAAAATAGATGTTCCAGTAAATGAAGCACTAAAAGTAGTTGATTCTTCATTTGGAGCATCCATTGATAATGAGCTCATATAAGCGCTTCCAGACCATTTTTTATCTCCTGTTTCAGATGATTCAAATGATATTGTTAAAGCGTCTCTACCATAAGGAAAAGTACCTGTACCGTCATAATATCCATCAGTAAATAATTCATCTACTGTTTTTCCTGATACAGCACTTCCTGATAAATCAACAAAAGCAGTCATACCTTCTACTGATATTTCCCAGTCTCTTTGTCCTTCCATTACTTCTTTCCAGCCAAGACTATCTTTGTTTGATGTTTCTCTTGCTGAATGATTCATACTGATAGAACCAGATGTTGCGTATGCAACTAAAGTACTACCAGAATAAATTCCAAATTTAGTTCCGTTTATAATTCCGTTTGAAGCCATAATTTTTTTCTTTTTTTAATTAATTAATTTTATTTTTAGTTAAAACTACAAACCGCAACACTGACCGAAGTCGTGCTAGAATATGTAATCGTGGCTAGTCCATCTGCATTGTTAAACGCGGCTGACTCAAATGGTCCAAGATAACCAGTTCGTCCTGCTGGAACTTCAACCGTTGCATTTGACTTTGTTGCTGGTCCATACGTTGCTGAATCGAACGAAGTAATTTGCGTTGCTACAGTAAACGTGACGGATGATTCTCCTGCGTTTTTACAAGCTAAAAAAAGTCTTCCATTATTTTCAAATGTATCGCTTTCGCTAGCTGACGTAAAACTTGCGTTCGCTAATCCTGATTGAGTAATCGCATTAACAGTTGTAATTAAAGCCATAATTAATCTTCTTTTGTGTTATCAATTTTTGTTTCTTTTTTCTTACTTTTTACTTTTTTATCATTGTTATTATCGTTGCAATATCCTTCGGCTACCATTTTTTTATAGCCATCAGACGAAACTGGAATTGTATCTCCAATTTCAAAAACTTTATCGTTTCTAGTATATTTTTTTATTAATGTTATTATAGGCATAATCTTAAATTTTAATTTGTTCCCCATCCGTTTTCGGGAGTTAATAATTGTGTTATTTCGGTAAGAGTATAAACTTCATATGAATTTAAAAATTCTGGTTTATCCCCTACATATTTCAAAACTGTTTTTGTTCCATCGTTTGAAATTCTTAAAGTATTAATATTGCTTTCAACTACTTCGTTGAAATTTATATTATTTACATCCTCCATATTATATATTACATATTTCATTATGGTACAAAATTTTCTATATCATTAGCCAGCATATTTTCCATGCTTCCATCATTACTATTTGAACTGTTGTCGTTTATTTCAGGGAATGCCCCACTGTCTCCCATTCTCCACCATCCTATCAATCCTGTATGAGAAGTTAAATCTGTTGGTGCTCCAGAATTATATATTGCTAAAACTTGCGAATCTGATAGCTCAATATTAAATAACGAAACTTCATCTAAATGCCCTTTAAAATAAGCCGCGTCAGATTTTCCTAATGTTAACGGAGCTGCTGTATTGCCCATTGCTGTATATGTTCCCACTGTAGTTGACCCTTGAGAAGGGTTTGTTCCGTCTACGAATATTTTAATTCCATCAGCTGTTGCAGACCCATCATAAGTAAATACAATATGATACCATTGCCCAGTTGATAATGCATTATTTAAATTTTTTGTAATATGTGCAGATGAATTATGGTTATATAATCTCATTCGTAAATTACTAAAGCCAAATCTAATTTGATATTCTCTTATTCCTGCACCTGCTTCTTTTCCAATAATTCCATCACTGTTTGCTACACTGTCAAAATTAGCCCAGAATGAAATTGAAAACGGAGAGTCTGTATTTCCATTTCCAAAACTAAAAATAGCTGCGTCTCCTAAGTCTACATATTCGTCAACACCTTCAAATAAAGTTGAATATACATTTGCGAATGCTGGAGCAAATTGAGTATTTATTAATCTTGCTTTATAGTCTTGCGCTATATGATGAACTCCTTTTGGTAATATATCTTTTTCCCACTCTGAATTTTCTGTTTCAAAAACTAAAGAATCAACAACACAGTTTGAAAATAAAGTTGTTCCAGAAGCAACAGTATTATCTAAACAATTACGGACATTTGCAGCTAAAATTACGGCTTGTCCATAGTTTGCTGCATACATACTAATCTGCGCCGTCACGATGTCAACCTTGCTTCTTCTATCTTTTCCAACTACTGAAAACGGGTCGCTATTAGGGTTCGCTCTTGTTCCTTTTGTATCAACTGTTTCTGTTGAAATTATCGTGTAAACAATATAAGGAAATTGTGTTGAAGTACCTCCACCTGCATTACGCAACGGAGCAACGTCTGGATAAATTCTTGTACCTACAATACCTGTAATATTAGTATCATTGCTTAATAGATAATATAAACCTCCGCCTAACTGTATAGCCATAATATTTTATATTTTCCATTCATAATATCTTTTCCCTTTATTTAGTCCTTTAATAGCTCGAGCAACAATTGCTTTACAACTATTAATCATTTCTTTTTCTACCGTATTTTTTGTTGAGGACCAAGCTGGTCTCATAAATGGTTTTGCTGCCATCTTTACTGTACCATATTCAACTTGCTGACCATAAACAGCTCCTCCTTCCCACTGTTGACCTTTTGGAATTCTTACTCCAATCGTCACGAATCCGTCTTTTCTACCTTTGCCCGTCACGAAAACTTTAACCGACTTTTTTAATAAACCCGTGTCAGGTGTTATACCTCCTCTAGCCGCTTTAACAACATGTTTTGCTGTATTACGAAAAGCAGCAATAAAAAACTTTTTTTGGTCAATTAAATAAGGTAATTTTTGCAAGTCTCTTTGAACTCCTTGCCATCCTTCAAGTCTCGTTATGTTCATTGCGTTCGCCATTATACTTGAGAATCTTTTGGTTCAACTTGTGTTGCTTGTATTTTTAAATATTTTTTTCTCCCATCAATTACATTAATATAATCAATATAAAATTTGCAATCATCAAAAACTATATAATCTAATACAGTGGCTGCTGCTCCTACGCCTGTATTTCGCACATAGAACTCGCATATTTGATTATTTTGCATTTGCTCTCCCTCTTCGCTTATTTTACCTGTTTTCCACAATACATGAGCCCACATTGCTCCGTATTCAGAAAATGACTCTGAAGTATAACCACCATAACTTGTATCAGCTGTTGGGGTTGCTCTCCATAAACTAACTTTTTTATCCATCATCCCGACCGCTATCATAATACCTGAACTTTTAATGTATCTAATAAATATTGTGCTGTTCGCGGTATTGTGCTTGCTATTCTTCCAACGATAACCGACTGACGATTTTCATACATATCGGTCAGCATAATTAAAACAGCTTGCTTTGCAACTTCACTATTACTTATGTTTTGCGTTGTAAAATTTACCGATATGTTGCCAATTCCGTCTCTTAAGTCAGGATAGCTTTCGTTATCTTTTAAAGCTATTCTATTAGGATATATTGATGTATCTAAATAATATTTTGAGCCGTGTAAAGTTTGTAAAGTTCCATCGTTATCATAATATTCAATAGACGAAATAGTTCTTATTTCTGAATAAGGTAATTGTTTAGTTTGTTCCCATAAATCACATTTAAAAATCCACGTACTGCCAGTAAAATCTGTATTACAATAATATTCAGCGGTCATTTGAGCCACTTTAATAAGACTTGTAATATAAGTATCATCATCAGAATGTAATATTCTTAAATGAGTTTTAGCTTCGGCTAAAGTGCATATATAAGATGCTGGAGGGTCAACTCTTGATAAACCTTTTTTCGGTAAATAATTTGCGTCAAATCTATTAAATAATGCCATATTTTTTGTTTTAAAAAAAGGGTGGCAGAATTCCACCACCCCTTTAGTATTAATAAAAACAAGTTAACAGTTATTAAGCTGTAATCGAACCTCTACAGAATGAATTAGCTCTTCTGAATACTGAATCCCAGAATGAATTAATTACTATTCTTACTTGACCAGTTCTTGACTGAGAATAAGGGTCAACAACAACATCTAAAGCAGTACCAAATTGACCAACAACTAAATCAGCCCACTGACCAAATAAAATTCCAGTTTCAGAACCACCTGAAGTTGCTGCACCACCTGCTGTACACGCATCAGAAATATTATTTGTAATTAATGTTCTATAACCATTCATAGTCATATCGTCTCTTAATAAAGCTTGACCATAACCAGTTTCAGTCGACGTCACACCAGGATTTCCTACGATTTGCTTTAATATTCCTCTACCTTTCGCAGATGTAATATACGCAGTTCCTTCAGCATTATTCGCAGCAATATCTGATTCCATTTCGATTATCTTCGCTAAAGTAGCAGTACCACCGGCCATATTTGTACCAGCTTGGTCGAATGCTCCAACAGGTGATGCACCAGTACCATCTGAATCAGATAATATAGCAGCTTCTAAAGCAGCAGCGATAGCTTTATTCATATCATCTCTTATAATAGATTCAATGTTTCCAGCAGTTTGAGCCATTAACATTTTTGATATATCCATATAAGCAGATAATTTATGAGGTGTTAAAGTTGAACCACCAACCGCAGTTGCAGCATCTGGAGCGTCAGCAACTTCTCCAACAAACCCAGCAGTCGTACCTGATAAAACAGGAAGCTGAACTTTGCTTGACAATCCAGTTAAAAATGTTGCTCCAGCGTCAGCTAAAACTAAATGGTTTTGTAAAGTACCCATCCAATCATATACGTCAGTCGAAATTAATTCATTTGCGTCTGCAGTAGTTTGAGGGTTTGTTCTTGAAAGTACGCCAGTTGGAAGCGCAAGACCAGAAAAACCTGGGTTGCTTCTTTTTGCTTCAACATGTAGTTCTTTTTCAATTCCATCTAATGTATTATCAGCGAATTGATTTATTGCTTTAACAAGGTTGAATTTTCTTTGTAATTTAACCTCTTCTTTTTTGTCTGATGTACTTACGGAACCTGCGAAACTTGCAGCTCTTTTCAATTGAGCTTCTACTTTTTCTGCTCTTGAAATTTTTTCGTCAACTACATCAATAGACTTTAATAACTCATCAACCTGAGCATTTTCGTCTTTTGTTAAGTCGCGCTCTTCTGAAACAGCTAAATCTTTTATACCTTCTAATTTAGTCATTACATCAGCACGCTCCTCTTTTAGTGCTATTGAATTTTTCATAATTTACTTCTTTTTTTTGATTATTTTTAATTTTAATTCTAACAAGTTTCGACTGATTAAATCAATCTCCTCATCTTTTTTCTGTTGTTTTTCTTTTTGTATTGCTAAACTTCTTTGCGCTACCGCTAAATCGTTTGCATCAGGATATGCCGGAATTGAAACTGGCGAAACATCATAAAGACGTTTTACTTTTGTAATGCTTCTAACATCAACTCCATCTTCTTTTGCCCACGAATCACCTTCAACTGTAAATGCAAATGAACTTTGTGTTATATCTCCTCTTTCTAATGAAACTAATAAGTCTCTTCCTGAAGTTGTATCTGGCACATCAAACTCATATCTTAAACCTTTTTCATCAACCGAAAGTCTTAGCGTTCCACTTGAGCTACGCGCTAATAAATGATTAGGGTCGTGATTAAAAAAAGCGCGAACATCATTTTTTAATACATTATCAAAAGCTCCTGGTAAAATTCTTTCTTGAAATCCTCCTAGGTTTTCTGATAGTTTATTAAAAACAGCAGCGTGCCCAACAACCACAGTATTTTTATTTTCATTCGATTCTCTTTTTTCTAATTGAATATCAAAGAATCTTTTTTCTGTAGTGTTTTCCATGTTTTTCCAAATATTATTATTACTCTTTTTTTCTTTTTTAAATACTCCTTCGCAAACAGCGTATCTTTGTTTGTTGTCAGTATATTCTTTTTTCATTGTATTATCTGACATACAACGGTCTATAAATTTTTCTTTGTCTTCGTTATATTTTGGTTTAGGAATTGGCATCTTCTTCTTTTTTTATTTGTGCTACTTTTTTTCTACTCCACGAAAATCCTGCGTCTCCACCCCATAATGCCCAAGCTATTCGCCCTGCGCTTGGAAAACCTTTTTCACCTTTTCTAAATCCTTCAGCTTTTTTATCTACTTCATGACGTGAAAAATAACTAAACATTCTTTTTATAGTTTTTATAGATAAATTACCATTTATTATATCTCTTGCTCTTGAAACGCCAACTTGTGTTCCTCCTCTACCAAACTCTTTACGCCATTCTAAACCTTTTTTTGCTTCTCTAACCATTCCAGCTGTAGGTGTTGTATTAATATCACTTAAAGCTCTTTCATAAGATTCATCTTCTTCTTGAATTGTTTCTTCTGTTATTTCAGCTGGTTCTTCTTCTTTTTCGCAAACTCCGTTATTACATTCACCATCACAATCCCCACAATCTATATTATTAATTTTTTCTTCATCATTTTCATCATCAGCAATCGGAAGTAAATTTGAAGGTAGATATAATAAATCACCATTTTCAACTTGGTTCATATTTTCTTTATCTCTAACTTCATTAATAGTCATAGCTCCAATCTTAACCATTTTTTCATAAAAAGAAGCTCTATCATTAGGGCTACCTCTTAATAATGAATTTGCGTCAAAGTTTGTAAATACTTTTCCTTGCTCATCTTCTCTAAATAATTTTAAATTCATTTCTGCTTCCATATTTGATAAATAAGGCATTACAGAATAACGAACGAATTCAGTAGACTGTTGTTCAATATTATTAAAACTAGATTTTGAAAGGTCTTTGAGCATATGAGGAGGGAGATTAAACACCCGCGCCACTTCTTGAATTGCCATATCTCTTGAGGATAAAAATTGTGCTTGCTCATTTGAAATTGAAACTTGTTGAAATTTTAACCCTTCTTCTAAAATTAAAGTTTTATTAGCGTCATTTAGTGAAGCATATTGTTCTTGAAAACTATTTCTTAATCGTTCAATTGCTAGTTCACTCATTTGACGGTCTGTAGACAATACCCCGCTTAACTTAGCACCATTTGAAAAAAATGTATTACCATAAGTTTCTACAGCTATCCCCCACCCTATTGCGTTTTTACATTGTTGAATAGGGCTTACTCCAATATATCCGTCTGTTGATAATGATTTAAAATGCAAAACGTCTTTTGATGAATAAGTTTCATTTGAGTCTTTATTTGAATAAAATAAATCTCCTTCATAATATTTTACCTCAACGTCGTCTGCTTTTAAACAATATAAATATTTAGGAATTCCTCTATTGTCTCTTTCAATTTTAACATAAGAGTTTCCGTCTAAACATAAATCAACTATTATTTTTGAAAAGAAATCAATTTTAGTTTGATAATGATTTGGGTTTAACGTTAACATTTTAGTTAACGCGTGGTCATGTCTTTTTACAATATCACCGTCTGAAGTTTTTTCGCAAATTTCAATTGGGATTTGTGAAATGCTTTCGCTTAATAATTTAACAGCACACCAAACTGGTGTAAAACTCATAGCAGTTTTTTTGTTAACTACCGCTCCTGAATTAGCATTATGAAACCACGATTTCGGGTCTATATAACTTTTATTTGAACGCTTTTGTGAAGCTGAAAATATGCCTGTAATTCTGTCTAATATACCCATCAAATATTTCTTTTGCTACTTGCAAAAATACCACTTTTGATATTTTGCAGGTGTAATTAAGTTTCGTTTTTTATTAAAAATTGCTTATCTAGTAAATTTGTCCTATCGTGTTTTTACAAAAGTTGGATAGTAATACTTACCAACATAGCTAAAGTTCCTTAAACGCGCTCTATTGCGTCCTGGGAGCTTTTTTAATAATCACATGTTTTTTATCTTTTTTTATAGTTTTTTATCCTTTTATTATGACTAATTCTAAACGAATCATAGCTAGAATAATTTCTTTTTGCATAGTACATTTCAAACTCTTTTTCTGTTTTTTCATAAGCTTCAAAATAAGTTTTGCTTGACTTGCAATGCTCGTGAAATCTATCGTCAAATCCTTCAGGAGTTAACATTGCTAATATTTCAATTGGGTATCTCATAAGCCAATAATTCCTCTTTGGTCATATACACTTGCTCCAGTATCGTTTGTCATATATTCTCCTAAAGCCATTGCTAAAGAAACAACACCATCAACTTTTTCTGAACTTCGAGCTTTGTCAATTTTTATATTACCAGCTGGGTCTGTTCTTAATTGAACATTTTGTACTTGCCATCTCAAAACTGGATTATTCCCGTGAACTAATTTTTTCTTTAAAACATACTTTTCTAATTCTTTTGTTGGGGCACTCATTGACGCATAGCCCTGCCCAAACGGACTCATTGTTGCTCCATCTTCGACTAAGTTATTTACAAGCTGCGACGAATTCCACCGGTCAAAAGCAATAGATTTTATTTGATATTTTAATGCTAACTCGTTTATTGTATGTCTTATAAAATTATAATCTTGAACATCTCCGTCTGTTAAATTTATATATCCTTGCTTAGCCCATGTCGTATACGGAACCTTATCTTTTTGACTGCGTTCTTGTGCTGTTAATTCTGGCAACCAATAAAATGGGACCACATGAATTAAGCCATCATCCATAGGAAATATTAATGTTAACGCACTTAAGTCTCTTGTTGAAGCTAAATCTAAACCTCCATAACAAACTTGATTTTTTAATATATCTAAATTTAATTCTTTATCGCATGCTGTCCATTGATTATCGCTTAACCATTTAGTTTCATTTGTTGTCCATTGATTTAAATGCAATCGACGAAATGAATTTTCATAAGACGGTAATTCACTTGCTAACTTTGCTTCTGCTTTTAAATATTCTTTTTTTACGCTAACACCATAATTAGGATTTGCTTTTTTCCATGTTGATTCTAATTGAATATCATCATCATCTTCCGCAGCATATACAACCGGTAAAAATGTTTCATCAGTAATTACCCCTTGCTGTACTTTTATAGCATAGTCATGAACTTCCCAACAAATATTTCCATCAGTTTTGCTTGCTCCTGCTGTTGTTAAAGCAATCAACAATGGTTGTGTTCTTGCTCCAGTAGATGTTTTCATAACGTCCCATAAATCTCGATTTGGTTGAGTATGTAATTCATCAAACAGTATTGCATGGGCATTATGTCCGTGTTGCAATTTTGCGTCTGCACTTAAAGCTTTATACGTATTTCCCTTTGACGGATTTATAATTGAACTTCTATAAACCTCACATCTTTTTAATAACTCGGGATTATTTTGAATCATATTTTTTGCAATATCAAAAATAATACTAGCTTGATTTCTATCGCCAGCACAAGAATAAACCTCTGCTCCTCTTTCGTTATCTGCGAAAAAAATATAAATTGCTATTGCCGCGGCTAAGGTACTTTTCCCGTTTTTTCTTGGTATCTCCACATAACATGTACGATATTTTCTCAAATTTGTTTCTTTATGTTTCCATCCAAATAGTGGTTTGATAATATCATCTTTTTGCCAATCTTCTAAAGTTATTGGTGTTTGTGATAACTCGCCTTTTGTATGAGTAATAAATTGCTCTATAAAAGAACAAGCGCGCTCTGCTGAGGTTTCGTCGTAGTAATACATTAATCAAAATAATTATGTTCGTTATGTTGTATATTAATTTGAGGGGCGGAAATTGAACTCCTAGCTGAAGGTGTTAATCCAAATTGAGTAGCTATTTTCATAGCTGAATTTAAAGCGTCTCTTGCTACTTTAACATAAGGAACAACTTGAGCGTGCTTTATAGTTCCATCAGAATTTTTATAAACTTGTATTCGTCCTTTTTCTCTTAGCAATTGTTCAGTTTCAATATATAAAGAAATCTCATTTGCATATGCTTCAATTAATCTTAAATCAATTTCATGCAACATATTTTTTCCATATAATTCAGTGCAAACTTTTTTAAATTCAATTTGCCCTATTTCGCTTAACCAGTTAGGTGGGTCTGGTATTTTTAAAACTAAAGTAGCTTGCATTTCATTTTGAACTAACCTATCATTTCGTACAGTCCCTCTTAGTTCTTTTAATTTTGTTGGAGTTTTTTTTCTGCCTCTTGTCATTTTATTTTTTTAATGAAGGCTCCGTTCTAATTAAGTCAGGAAATCCTTCTAATGGTTTTGACTTCATATAAGTTTTACATTTTTCACAATACGCTTCAAGAGTAATCCATTGACCATCTTTGTAAACGGTTTTTATTTTATGTAATTCTTTTTTTGCTTCGCATGTTTCACAATAAAAAATCATTTGCCTTGACCTTTATATTTTTTTTTATAACCACTTTGTCCTTGTGATGCATTTTTAGAATGCACTCCTGGACGTTTTTTCTTTTTATCTTTTTTATACGGTTGAACAATTTTTTTTGCCATAATTTTATTTATTTAGTTTTACCACAACATTCACATTTTTCTTTTTCTGTTTTGTCTTCGTCTACATCATCAATTTTATAAAATAATTCTTTGTCCTCAAAACCCCAATCACTTAAATTATTATAATCAAAATTGTTTGCAAGCATATCAAAGTCCCAACCCCCAGTGTTTTTGTTTAATCTAATATTTAATTCTTGTTCATTTTCAATTGACAAATTTAATTCAATTACGGGTACTGTTCTTTTTCCTAATGACTTCCATACTCTTGTTCTTTGATGACCTCCAATTATTACATTATTTCGTTCTGGATTTTTATTAATTATTACAGGGTCCACAAAACCAAAACGTTCAAGTGAATTTTTTAAATCTTCAAATTGTTTATTAGATAGAGTACGAGGATTATACTCAGCAAACTTTAATTCTTCGATTTTGTATTTTTTTATTTCCATTCTTTTTTTTTATTTCCAAACCAGTTCGCAAACCTAAACCAGTTCTAGTTAAAACCCAAACTCAAACCAGTTTCAGTTCAGGGGGGTCATGTTAATTTTGACATCGAGCACAGAA
>CEON01117381.1_pt1 | contig 13283 bp, 13 predicted proteins | sample 530291 | NCBI WGS metagenome assembly CEON01 (sample SAMEA2619888, study PRJEB7988) | marine metagenome | biome: marine biome (ENVO:00000447); feature: surface water layer (ENVO:00002042); material: "saline water (ENVO:00002010), including plankton (ENVO:xxxxxxxx)" | depth 5 m
CTCTTAAAGTTACTGCTCTATCTAAAGGGTCCCCACGTTGACCAAGTCTTATTTCTAAAGATTCTTTTATAGCATCAAGAGCTAACTTTAACTCTCTATCTGTTTTAGGGGGTATGTTTTTAAGGGCTGGTAATTTAGTAGACATTATACCGCCCTAAGTTCGTCTACTGATTCTCCTAAGGCTACTTCGTTTACTGTCTTTGCACTTTCTACTTCAAATGCAAAGGTCTTATGCATACTAGCGGGCAAACGTACCATAGGTTCTGGTATATCTGTAGCACTAAAACTAGGCGTTGTACCTGTAACACTAAATGCACTACCGCTTGTAGAAATAGTGGCATTATAAATAACACTGCCATCTCCATATACTTTTAAAGTAACCGGGTAAGCTTCTGCATCTACTTTAAGAAAACCAAAACTTGTAGGTTTAGGCATTGCAAATTCTTTACTTTTCCAATTAAATGTAAGGTTGTTGGTGCCGCCTTGAAACTTTTTAATTTTGTTAGCTATTATTAAATAAAGTTCATTGTCATCTGGATCAGTAAACCCACCACGTATAAGCGCACTTGCATCTAAATTTATTAGAGCATTTGTACCTTGTCGGGGGTCGAATATAAAACCACCAAAACCAGAGCCAGTATTATAAAAGCCTACATACCTACCTTGCCAATAAAAACCCTCTATGGTGCTAGGATAATAAGTGCTTTGCCATTGTTCGGGTGTAATAATAGGTTCTGTTACATTTTCTACTTGAGCACCAGCTGCAATCATAAGGCCGTTAGGTCCAGCATAATAGACAGCTTCACCCATATCCACCATAGATTGTTCACTTAAACACGCTTCGGCTGTTTCTATTTTAATTGCTACCATTGCTGATGGGTCAGTACCCGTTACTAAGTAAGGTGGTCCTTCTGTAGTTACAATCAGACCATTTCCTGTTGCTTTCATACCTACAATTTGTTCTTCTATACCTAACCTATAACTAGCGGGCCATGCATGTGGTTGGTAGGCTTCACTAAAACAAACACGATTACCGGTAAAACCCGCAAAAGTACCGTTGCCTAAAGCAAGTAGTCCTTTTAAAGGTCCGTCAGGGTATAAACTAGCGTCATCATCCGGTGGTGCAATCCAATACGTTGAAGGTATAACTTCTGCTAGGTCACTATTTTTAGAAGTATCTGTATAAGTTGTAGCAGCTAAAGCTACTTCCGCCACAAACTGAAACTCTGTTGTATTAGAACCTGTGTTTGATCTGTATATTCTTTTTTTACTTAGGTTTAAGTTAGTTATAGTGCTAGAAGTTTCTAAAGCAGAAAGAGCTACAGTCATATTATTATCTGTGGTTATAACAGTAGAAGCAGGAGAAGGGGGTCCTTCTTCTCCGTAGGCAGAAACAAAGGTATAAACATAGGAGGTTTCATAGTCTAGTTCTGCATCTGAATTACCCCCTATAGAAACACCATTAGTTACAGAAGAACTGCTGCCTGAACCAGTTGCAGCTTCTGAAAATTCAACAGTAAGAGTAGAAGTACTTGGAACTGACCTTATTTTAAAACTACCATTTATATTATCTGCAGCTACGCCTTGAGTGGTTGAATAACCAGCTAAGTTTACATACTCTCCTTCGACCGCACTGTGTGCTGTAGGGCTACCACTACTAAGAGTTGTGATGGTAACAGTAGAACTTCCACTGGTAAACTGAATAATGCCATCAAACTGTGTTTGTGCTACCGCGGCTACAGTCGGAGCGGCTGTTGGAGCAGGTATTCCTAGTCTGTAAGCAGCATTGGGATACACACTACCTCCTATAACATCAGAACTTCTACCCATTTTAGGGTAAGTTTGGCCGGTCCAATATATCGTGTCGTTAGTGTCCCCTGGTACAGGACTACGCACGACATTTACTTTTTCATCAAATTGTAACCAACGTTCTGGGCTATCTGTATATTTAAATATGGTTTGTCTACTAGAATTAGAAAGCGTTAAGGTATCAGTATTATCTCTAAAAGGTACTAAGCGACCACTTTCAATATTTACATCGGTAGCAGTAGTAGCTAGTTGGTCTTGTAATAGACGAGGTGATGCTTTAGGAGCTAATCCTCCAAAAGTGTTTAACTTAATATACGCCATCTACTTTTCTTTTCAGTGCCTAACACTGATTCTTGTAGTTCTAGACTCCTTCTCCCTACTTGTTTAAACCACCTGCTGTCTTCCATTTCAGCAGCCATTTTTTCCCAGTTGTGGGCTCTACATGCTTCTAACATATTACGAAATTTAGAAAGCCTTGTACCTCCTAAATTAAAACACATATTAACTAACACGTGTTGGATATTTTCAGGTAAATTATAAAAAGCTTCTTCTGTACCAAACACATGTACAGCTTCTGCTAGATGTTTGTTAAAATCATCTTCGTAATACATATCTACAACCTCTTGGCTAACAGGTGTACCTATTTCCCAGTTATATTCTGGGTCCTCTGGTTTACATAAATGCCCTACGCCAAGTGTTTTGTAGCCTAAGCTGTCTTCATATATTTCTAAAACTTCACCTTCGTGACGTTTTATTTCTTCTTTACATTGCTCTATGTTCATGGTGTTATTATTCTGTCATCTACTGCTTTAATGTTATCTTCTTTTAGAAACACTTGCAGTTCTGTTACAGTTGTCTTTTGTGCTGCTTCTATCTTTCTTAAATTAAAATCAGCATCTTGCCATTCGCCTTGTAATCTAACTAGCATGTTAAATTGCTGAGCTACACGGTCAGTCATTTTAGATATATCGTATTGTTTACCATCAAAGTTTATTAATTGTGGTAATTGCTTTTCGGCTTTAGCCATAAGTACCTCCTTATAAAAAGCTAGACCCAATGATAAGGACATACACGCCTATAATCATCGTCGTGAACTTAGTGTCCATACGGTCAAACTTAGCATCTCCTTTATCTAAGCGTTTTTCGATAGCAGAATATCGAATATTGCATTCTTTCTCGTGCGCTTCGATCTTTGCTAATGTTTCTTTAACCGTGGCCATACAGAGATTATAGGCCAAAAATGGCTGTAACGCCAAACGACACGCCAAAGACCATAAGTAGTATTTTTACAGGTAATAAGAATATAAAGAAGACTCTAGCTACTTTACGCTTTTTAGATATTTTTGACCAAGGTGGTAGCCCTGGTGGATTTAATAAATTCATCATGCAAACTCTATTGTCATAGGGTATATACTTACAGGAGAAGAACCTAAAGTCCCCCCAAACCCAAAAGTAACCGACCAAGTTTCTGTACTTCCAAAAGTACTACCGTCATATGAAAACTGGCTTCTATTAAGGGTATAAGTTGGATTGTAGTAATTAGTGCCCCCTATAGTAAGCACTCCGTTTGGGTATAACCATCTAACGTAGCAAGTTGTCCAGTTACTAGCCCCACTAGCTCCTTCAGTTATTATAAAAAAAGTACCACCAATAACAGCTCTAGTACCAAACCCCACAAGGGTAGTGCCATTAGGAAAACTAGCTACGTTGCTTAGATCAAGTCCACTAGTGCCCCCTGAAGACCCTAAACCAAAATTACCTAATGCACTACTAGCACCAGAACCAGTATTAATAACAGCAAAACCAGCGGAGGTAAATACACCATTCACATTATTAGTTTGCCCTCCTTTGGCTGACCCTGTACTAAACGACGTAGCCCCTGGTACTACGCCCGCAGTACCACCAAAATCTTGTGCTTGTAAGGTTTGTGAACCAGCTGTAGTAATACTGTTAACAGATTGGTTAGCTCTAGGCGTCATTTTTCTATAGTCATTCCACTTTACATTGCTGTTAGACTTAGCACTGACACCTTGTTCTGGTGTACGGTATTCTGCTGCTATTTCAGCTGCATCAATGTTAGAGGTATTATCTATAAACCCAGACATTAGTAATACTCCATTTTATATTTTTCATATGTTTCACTATACTCAGATTCTACTCCATCCCAGTCTTCACCGCTAGTGCTGTAGTTTTGAGTAACCTGACCTAGATGTTCTAAAGTACTCCAATTCCTTACGTTAGATTCTTCTATAGGACTAAAGTGATTTTTATATGCAGTCATAGAATCATTTATAGGTGAACCTACATCTACATAGGTATAAGCTACAGTTGCCCCTAGTTCTTTTTCTGTTCGCGCCCTAGTATTATGGTACTCAGGATCACGCATAAACGCCCTCGTGCCATCTTTATCTGGTGCTATTAGTGTATTGCACAAATGCCATTCATTGTTTTGTAAAAAACCCAAAGCTATATTTACAAGATAACCGTCTTTAGATATGCCTAAAGCAAACCTATTTTTTACGTGATAAAGGCATTTGTTGTACCAATAGTTAACTATAAGGTCTTCATCCATAGAGTTTATCTGCTCTGAAGTTAATTTAATGCCTGGATAGCCGTACGTGCCCCTGTTAAAAAACCCTACAGAACCTAAATATAACCTTTTTAAATCGCCTTTTGAGTAGATTTCTTTTAAATCATCCTCTGTTAATACTTTATCTGTATACATGTTTAGAGTATATCACCCACGTATCTTTGTGACCATATAGTCATACTATACTTAACGCCTTCTGTTAGCTCTAAACATTCGTGCGGGTGCGTAACTTGCCCCGGGAACAAAAGCAGTTTACCTACAGGTATATCAGCGTTGCTTATACCTTGCCTAGGGAAAGATAATTCACCACCACTATAATCACTATTTAGTTTTACAGAACCTGTTACGTGTGAAGCATCATGGTGTAGCTTTAATTTTGATTGTGTAGCTGGTGAATATCGCAGTAGAAAAGCGTCGCGTACACCATAGACTACTAAAGGGTCCCAATATTTTTCTATAATAGGTTTAACATTCTTTTCCCAATGTTCTTCTAAAGCTATATAAAGGTTAAGTTCTTTTAGTCTTAGTTCTTGTGCTGGAGTTGTATCATTAGGCAAGCTTTTCCAATCTCCATTTTTTTCTGCTAATTCTATTAATTCAGCGCACTGGGCCTCTGTCATAAAATCTATCAGTAACATATCTTTATCTATAACTTCAAAAGTATCAGCAGGCATAGAAAATATAGGTGAAGATTCGTCATACCTTTGTTTATATATACGTTCAAACACCTCTTTAGCTTCGGGTCCACCATTGCCGTGATATATACACGGACAACATTTTGTTTCTTGGTTGTACAATTGTTCTCCTAACATAGTTATATTAGGCTCATGACATTGGAATATATAACCCTCTACATCTAAACCAATATCATATATACCTTCTAAATAAGCTTTTTGATAAAACAATTGGTCATCCTGATGGTCTTCTATGTCTTCATGTTCAAGTATTTTCTTTAGTTCTCCTACTTCTCCTATAAACGTGCCAGAGTTAAGGTACCTGTATTTAGTATGTACGGAAGGAAATTGATTGCCTAAACTAGGGTCAGGCCAACATACTTCTTCTGCAGAAAAAAGAACTTTATGACCCATATCTAAATAACGTTCTTTTATTGTGACTAAAGAATCAGAATAAAAAACATCGTACGCGTCTGTGAAGAGTAAAATATCCGTGTCCGGAAGATCAGCTATATGTTTTTTTAGTATGTTTACTTTCATACCCCCACCAGGCCCAGTCATATCTGTGCCTTTCCACTCCACACCAAAACCCCAATTGTTTATAGAGATGTAGTGTTTAGATGCAGAATGATATAACTTTTTCATTTTAGTTATATCTGTGCCTATGGTTATTACGTGTACTGTCATATCTCTCCTATCGTTTCTAATATCAGAAGCTAATACATCTGTATGGGCTTGATTGCAAGAATCTTCTTGTAAGGCAAGTGCCATAAGACTAGCGTTTCTGATTTGTTCAGGTATGTACTCATCTACAGGTATTATACCGTCTTCCATTATATTAGTATTTAAAAGTTTTTTAGCTCCCTTAGGACATATAACATAAGCAGTAGTGTTATATGGGTACCAAGGTCTTTCTAATCTATCCCCTATTTTAATTGCAAACTCAGGTTTGTTTTCATTACGTTGTAAATACAACATATCCCAATACTTTATAGTGTGGTCATAAAATTCTTCGTCCCATAAGTCTGTGTTTATGATTGCATCATCTTCTATAACATATATAGGTTCGTTTAGTTCTACACACTTTTCCCACATTTTTCTATGAGATAGGAAACAAGCTACTTCTGTAGGAACAATACCTCTGTTTTGATAAGGGTCTATCCAACCAGGTCTTGTTTTATATTCTGATAAATCCTCGTTCCCATCAACTGCTTCTACAAAGGTATAGTCTTCTAGCGTTGGATTCTTTTCTATAAAATGTTCTTTTCTATCTGGTCTACGTTTAAGATTTATTACAAATTTTTTCATTTAAACTTCGGTCCTTCTACCCAGGCTACTAAAGATTTACGCACGCCACTAGTTACTGGTTTTACTGTATGCGTTATAGGAGAAGGAAAAACTAGAACGGTTCCTCTTGTTTTTAAGTCATTTGGGTTTGGTTGTTCATACTGAGAGTCTAATAAAAACTCTCCTCCTTGGTATTCAGATGGATTACTAAGTTGAATAGTTACACTTAGTTTTCTATCAAAAGCTCCTGCGTTAGCCCAAAATGTATCGTAATGCCAATCGTAGTACCCTTCGTCTGTTCCATTGTAAATGGTGTATTGTATATCTTCTAAAAAAGATATATCAAAACCAAAAGCTGCTTTATTAGCACGGTTAGCAAAATGCATGACTAGGTCATTAATCCATTTTATATCTCCAGCCCAACGCACTTCTGAACGTCTTACATTTGTATTGATTTGTTCTAGGTTTGCCCCATCTCCAACTACAGCTGGTACGGGTTCTAGTTCTTCACAAGCTTTTATAATTAGGTCGCAAGTTTGTGGGGCTATTCCACCTGACCACATTTGCCACAATTGATTCATAACACCTCCTGTGTTTACTTCTTGTTAGCTAACTCCTTTATTGCCTCAATGATTAGCGGTATAAGTTTATCATACCATATTGTTAAATATTGATCGTCTATAGGAGCTTCTGTTATAACTTCTGGCAGCACTTTCTTAACTTCTTGTGCGCTTAGACCAACTTGACGTCTGTCATTATCATAACCTAGCTCTTTAGCTACTTCATTGTCTTTATAGTAATAACCATTTAAAGACAACACTTTTTCTAATGCGCTTTCTATCTTACCTTCAAATTCTTTTAGCCTTTCATCTGAGTAGTAAGCAGTAATGTTATTTGTTGCCCTAATTTCACCTGATGTGCCACTTGCTGCTGTACCTGCTCCTAAGGAATTTAATTGGGTATTAGAACTTGTGCTTATCCCCGGTCCAGTCGGTCCAGTCGGTCCAGTTGGTCCAGTCGGTCCAGTCGGCCCCGTTCCACCACTACTACCCGCGGCTCCTTTTTGTCCTTTTGAACCCGTGCTACCGCCTGGCCCCGTAGGTCCAGTCGATCCAGTAGGTCCAGTTGGACCCGTGCCTCCAGTTGAGCCGGTTGCACCTTTTTGTCCTTTTGAACCCGTTGGCCCCGTGCCACCCGTTGGCCCCGTGCCACCTGACGGACCGGTAGGCCCCGTAGGTCCCGTGCCTCCAGTTGAACCGGTTGCACCTTTTTGTCCCTTTTGTCCTTTATCACCTGCCGAACCACCTGGTCCAGTTGGCCCCGTGCCACCCGTTGGGCCCGTGCCACCCGTAGCACCTTTTTGTCCTTTGTCTCCTGCCGAACCACCTGGTCCCGTAGGCCCAGTCGGTCCTGTGCCACCCGCGGCACCTTTTTGTCCTTTATCTCCGTCTGACCCGCCAGGTCCCGTAGGTCCAGTTGGACCCGTACCACCCGCGGCACCTTTTTGTCCTTTAGCACCTGCCGATCCTCCAGGCCCCGTAGGTCCAGTCGGTCCAGTTGGACCCGTTGAACCTGTTGCTCCTTTATCACCATCAGAACCATCGCTACCTGCCGGTCCAGTTGGTCCAGTTGGACCTGTTCCACCGGTCGCTCCAGTTGCACCTTTTTGTCCTTTAGCCCCAGCAGAGCCACCCGGTCCCGTAGGTCCAGTTGGTCCGGTTGGTCCAGTTGGACCCGTTCCACCAGTCGCTCCAGTTGCGCCTTTTTGTCCTTTATCTCCGTCAGAACCTGCTGACCCGCCAGGTCCCGTAGGTCCTGTAGGTCCAGTTGGTCCAGTCGCACCGGTTGCACCTTTATCTCCGTCGGACCCGTCTGATCCAGCTGACCCAGTCGGTCCAGTCGGTCCAGTCGCACCGGTCGCACCTTTTTGCCCTTTAGCACCTGCCGAACCACCTGGTCCGGTTGGACCGGTAGGTCCCGTGCCTCCAGTTGAGCCCGTCGCTCCTTTGTCTCCTTGTGGCCCGGTCGGTCCAGTCGGGCCGGTTGGCCCAGTCGGGCCAGTAGGACCAGTTCCACCCGTAGGTCCAGTTGGTCCTTGAATAGAACCACCACTCACCCATTGTGAACCATCCCAAATATGTAAACTATCGTCTGCTTGTACTATGTATGCATCACCTTTTGTGTTGCCTGAAGAAGGTAAGTTACCTGTTGTAGCAACTTGACCCTCCATAGTAATACCCGTACCGGTTGAACCTGTCGGTCCGGTCGGTCCGGTCGGTCCAGTAGGACCAGTAGGGCCAGTAGGTCCTGTTGAGCCTACCTCTCCTTTTTGTCCTTTAGCCCCGGCTGAACCATCTGAGCCATCAGAACCGTCGCTACCAGCCGGTCCTTGAGCTCCAGTAGCTCCTTTATCCCCAGTAGGGCCAGTAGGCCCGGTTGGTCCAGTCGGGCCGGTTGGACCTGTTGAACCTCCAGCTCCGGTAGCACCTTTTTGTCCTTTATCACCTGTTGAACCTCCTGGTCCAGTTGGGCCCGTCGGACCGGTTGGACCAGCAGCGCCGGTTGCACCTTTGTCGCCAGCAGCTCCGTCAGAACCATCACTACCAGCAGGACCAGTCGGACCACTAGGTCCGGTTGGGCCAGTTGGGCCTGTCGATCCAGTAGCTCCTTTGTCTCCGTCACTACCAGCAGGACCCGTTGGTCCTGTAGGACCCGTAGGTCCTGTAGCGCCGATTTCACCTTTTTGTCCTTTAGCTCCCGCGCTACCACCCGGGCCAGTCGGACCTGTTGGGCCGCTAGGGCCGGTTGGGCCGGTAGGTCCCGTACTTCCCGTAGCACCTTTATCACCAGCAGAACCCCCTGGGCCGGTTGGGCCGGTTGGACCCGTAGGACCAGCTGCCCCCGTGGCTCCTTTATCACCAGCAGAACCAGTCGGACCTGAAGGGCCTACTTCACCTTTAAGACCACTACCTGGGCCTTGCCAAGCGCCTGAGCTATCAATAACTTCAGAACCACCTATTTTTACACCAGTTACGTCAATGACGCCTGTTTGCGAATTTCCATCTAATTGCGGGAAAGATTCTAAGATTTTAGCTGTAACACGAAGATCACAAGCATCACCTGTAGAAAACGTACGTGCAGAAGTACCGTCTTGCGCACGTACAACGGTAAGCGTATTACTGCTTATACCAGTAACTTTTACAATTTCTTTATTTGTTCCGTCGTCAAACGTAACAAAAAACGACTCTCCGCTATTTAAGGAAGGGAAAACTGAACCGTCTGCTACACCAATACTGGTTGCAGACGAGCTTATGTTACCCGATAGGGTTGTAGTCGCATTGTTCTTAAAAACAATAGCCAACTTACATCTCCTTTAATTTACGAAACAGTTACCGTCCAGGTAATTGTCATAGCGTCGTTAGCTCCTTTGTTTACTACAGAGAACACAGTCCTACATAACATAGTCCCACCAGAAGAAGCATTAAAAATACCCGCTTCTGTTATAGCACCAGTACCAGTACCAGCTGCAAAAGTGTCAACATAAACAATGTCAGCACCTGATACAGTGGTTGAAGTCAATCCTGTTCTAGCTGATTCACTACCTAAAGCAGTATTACCAGCCGCCGCAGCAGTTGATCCAGTACCAATAGCCATGTGAGACATAGCAGTAGCTGAAGTATCCTTCATTCTACTAGCTACATAGCCTTTTCCTGCAGTAACAACTAAGTTAGGAACTTCTTGAACGATCTCATCATTGATGGCAATGGTTAATTTACCTGTTAATTTTAAGCCGTCATTTAACATAATTTCTCCTAGTTAAGTGTATTACTATTTAAAGCCGATGCATTCAGAGCACTTTGTCTATTAGCAATCAGAATACTTATCGACTCACTTATTGTAGCACTATCTTGTGCCGATTTACTAAAACTATATGCATGAGTTTCAGTAATATTTAAGCTGTCTGACTTAGCTACACTATTGGCTATTGCTTGCGCATCAGCAAAATTAAAGCTGTCAGACTTACTTAAACTGGTAGATAGTGTTTCACTATCTGTAAAATTAAAACTATCTGTTTTCCCTAAGGCAGTTTCTAATACCTCACTGTCTGCAAAACTGACGCTATCAGATTTACCTAAACTTGCTTCTAATATTTGAGCGTCACTGAAAGTAAAAGAATCTGTAAAACCCCCCGGAGTAAAGTCTATTGCGTGGCTTTCTGCCATACTAAAGCTATCAGACCTAGCTTTTTCCCAAGCATACGCAAGGACGTCTGCTATAGATACTACGTTATTTTTATCCGATGCTACATCAGTAGCAAGGGGGTCTGCTAAAGAAGCTCTATCATCTAAGCTTACGGTATCAGAGAAAGATCGTGCATATTGAACTACACGGGATAGGGTTTCTGACATAGAAACTGAATCAGATTTGCCTAAGTTAGGTTCTAAAACAGGGCTATCAGCAAGGGTAGCTGTATCAGATACAGCTTTATCCATAGCATATGCTAATAACTCGCTTACGGACACGGACTCGCTATGAGCTCCTTCAAATGACACGACAGGCGCATCGCTCATAGTAGCTGTATCGCTAAAGTTTAATCCTAATATCCTTAGAACATCTACGTTTTCAGTAAAACCTAAGGTATCTGTAAGGCCTTTAGATAAATCAAAAGTGTGTGATTCTAGTAAATAAACAACATCATCTGCACGTTTATCTAAAGAGTGAACAAGTACTTCTGCAACACTAAAGCTGTCAGTGAACAGTCTATCAAGAGTATCTGGGTTTAAATATAGGTCAGCAAGCTGGATATTTACATGAGTAACTTGCCCTTTTAGATTAACATGAGCAATACTACCTTTTAGGTTAACAAAAGAAGTAATACTCTTTAATTTAGACATTAATCGAAGTCATCTCTGACTTTAAACTTAATCAAGTCCTGAACAGTATGTATACCTCCTCCTGAAGTAGTATATTCAATTTCACCCTCGAACGTACCTGCTGTAGTCCAAGTACCAGACGGTATGGCAAAATTTACCCTACCGTTTGCTGCGCTTGCTATGGTTCCAGTTATAGTTTTTATAAGGGTAGTCTGCCCAACTTCTCTTATTCTAAGCTTTACGGAACCACCAGTTAAATCTATGGCTGCCCAAGTATCTGAGTTCTCTGTGTCTAAAGTTTGCCCAGAAGCAGCAGTGTTGCTGTCTTTTAATGTAGTTTCTAAACTTGGTAAAGTATCTCCTACTACGAATTTTATTGTGTCTGAATAAGCCATGCTTTATTTTACCTCCCTAATGCTCTAGTGTCGAGTTGACTATAAACAGGTATAAAATCAACTGTTCTCATTTCAAAATCCCAAGGCCTTGCATCGTAAATTCTTTCTGCTGTTGGCCCCAAAGGAGGTACCCAGAAAGGTTTACCATATCTATGGTCTGCAGAAAAAATAGGTAGGGCTAAACTTAATGGGCCTAACATACCACTTCTATCTATTATTTCTGTCATATATTCACCAGTGCTCATTTTATCAGATTTAAAGTAATTAACTCCTGGGTCATTAGGGGATATACCTGGTAATAACCAAGCTAACATAGCTTTAGTAGCTTCTCTTATTTCTAAACCTAACATTGTTATTGGTATTAAAATACCTGCCATTAGTAATAAAGGCATAGCTCCTGCACCCATTCCTTGGTTTACAAACCCTCTATGTGCTTCTTTTAAAGTTGGGAATACTATTGTTTTTCCGTATGCGTAGAAGAAGGATTTAAGTTGCCATATTGTGGCCCACCTAGGGTCATTAGCATAAGTTGGCCTTTGTGCTGGGTTAGGTCTAACAATAGATTCATCTACAAACTGAGCTAAAGCGTTATTTACTACTTCTCTTGTAGCTTTATTTGCTTTACCTTTTTCCCAAGCTAATACTTGATCTGCTGTTACATTTAGCTCTTTTAAGTATAACTGCGAAGTTTTATCCCCGTCTTTTGCTTTTCGTGCATGGTCTTGTAAAAATCTTGTGCCCATGCCCACAGCAAATACTCTAGTAAACTTAGTATATGCCTCTAAGCCTGTAATTCTAAACCAAACATCTGAAACATCTTTAGCAGTTTGATTCATAAAGTTTTGTTCTCCTGCATAAATAAAGAAACTAGACATAGCATCTACACCAATAACACCAATCTCTCTAGCAAAATCTGCGGCTTGGGTTGGATTTTTCATCATGTCTTTTATAACTTTAGATACATCACTTATTTTTGCTGTACCCCTAGACCTTAAAATAGGCCCTGCTGTGTCTTGTAAAGAAGCTAATACAGTAAACGCAAGTAAAGTTATTACGTTTAAAGGTAGCATAACGTTGTTAAATACTTTTAGCAGTCCATTTTCTATTGGAGGAGTTTTACCATTCATAGAAGCAATGACTTTTTTAGCATCCTCTCGTTCTGCTTCATTTAACTTATTAAGTATTCTATCTAAAGCTTTCTTTCCACCTGATTGTTCAAACTCATATTTCATAGCTACATTAGCTAAATATTTTTGTAGAGCTACTTCTGCGGGTGCTGCAAGCCCTGCGTCCATAAGAGCTTTGTTAGGTACGTTGCTCCAAAGTTTTTTTCTGTCTTTTAAAAGACCAACTTCTATTTCTGAGTCAGCAGTTATTTCTAAACCTCCATCTCCACTTTTAATTACATAAGCAACATCTTTGTCTATTTCTTTTTTTGTAGCTTTTGGGTTGTATTGTTGTAAAACTTCTCTGGTTTTTTCTTGTAAAGCTTCATTGCCTGCTATTTCTGCTACAAGAACATCACGTGGGAAGAAATTTTTTCTATTCGGAACGCCAAATCTTTCAAGGTTTAACTTTTTATATACATCTTCTTGCAAAAACGTTCTTATAGCTTGTGCTTCAGGTGTTAAGACATCAAAATCTTTAGTGTCAT
>CEON01032690.1_pt1 | contig 13280 bp, 6 predicted proteins | sample 530291 | NCBI WGS metagenome assembly CEON01 (sample SAMEA2619888, study PRJEB7988) | marine metagenome | biome: marine biome (ENVO:00000447); feature: surface water layer (ENVO:00002042); material: "saline water (ENVO:00002010), including plankton (ENVO:xxxxxxxx)" | depth 5 m
AGCTATTGCTGCACTTGCGTTTATATCAGCATTTACAATAGTTCCATCTGCTATTTTTGCACTTGTAACAGCACTATCTACAATGTCAGCAGTAGCTATTGTTAAGTTTCCAGAAATGTTAGCATCTGCTACTGTTACGTTTGTAGGTAAAGCACCAGAAGCTATATGAGATGTTGGAATAGATTGTTGGACTAGCCTTCCTACAATAGTAGAAGAACTAACATTTGCTAAATCTTCCGCTGCTACTGGATGACCTCCAGCTGTTGAGCCATCATGTACGACAGGTACATCTTTATCTGTGTCTATAGTAACTTCGCCTTCGGCTCCGGTAAAGCTACTATGTTGCGAGGTTGTCCCTCGTCTTAGTTTTAATAATTTTGCCATTAAATTGTTCCGAAGTCGATTTGTAAATTATTACCACTGACTGTACCAACCTCGGTTAGGTTTTTATCATTACAGTCAAGATGGTTTGCAAGTGCAGGGTTACCGTCATTTATAAGACCGGCAATACCGGGAGATATAGCTACCCATGCACCACCTGTATAGTAGTTAAGGTTATTAGCTGTAGTGTTATACCAAAGATCTCCAGCACTAGGAGAAGATGGTGTGCTGCTTTGTATTACGTATTCATCTGCATATCTATTTACATTTGCTATTGCACCACCAACTGTATTAACGTTAGCTATTGATCCGCCTACATTATTTACGTTAGCTATATTTGTAGCTGTTGTGTTAATATTTGCTATAGCTCCAGCAGCTGTGTTTACATTCGCTATACTTGCAGCAACTGTATTAACAGAGTTATTACCAGATCCGGTATTTACAGCATCAGTAATATTACCAAGATCTTCTGTAAATGTAATTTGTCCAGCAACAATGTTAATGTTAGTTAGTGAAGCTTGGTTAGGTGTAATAGGACTAAATCCATCACCAGCACTACCGTCATAGACCATCATAACTTTGTTAGATGAGCTATCAAACCATAAGTCACCATTAACTAAAGAACTACTGTTAGATCTAGTTGTTGGTGCAGAAGTACTGATTTGATATCTATTTGCAAAGTTATCTATATTTGTTACGTTAGCTCCGGCAGCTGAAATGTTAGTTGCATTTGCTGCTACAGTTGTAACCTCTGTTGCTTTCGGTACTAATCTATGAAAAGTATAGGTATGTAATGTAGTTGTGGTTTCTACAATAGCACCAAAGCCTGCTGCGAGAACTGTAGATCCACAGCCTGTAATAGTAACTGTGTTACCAGATCCAGCACCGTTTGCAATAGTAACTGTGCCAGTGCTTGGTGTACGTGAACTTCCGATAGCCTTGATAGATACTAAAGTACCAGCTCCGTTGTTTACGTCAGGGTTAGCTGTAGGAAAAGATGTCTCGTTAGCTATAGGTACAAAACCACCTACGTCATCAACAAGATCTATAATACGAGCATCTATAGCAGCAGTAGTTGCTACTTTAGAGTCATTACTAGACCATGCAGATCCACTAGCTATAGTCTCTGAGGAATCCTGTCTAAGAAATAAAGCTTCTGTTTCAGTTTCTGTATAGTATCTACCATCAAGTGTGCCTGTTGCTATTTCAGCATTAGTAATTTTGTCAGATTGTAGTAATGTTTTTATTTCACTAGCAGTCTGATCTGCTGTAGCTGCTGTTTCTATACCGTTTAGTTTGGTATGGTCCGCATCTGTAAATACATTACTGTCAGTTGCAGCTTCTACAGCAGCCCTAATTTCAGCATTAGTTTGATCTGCTGTTGCACCAGCTTCTATTGCATTTAGCTTGCTGTGGTCAGCGTCAGTAAATACATTACTATCACTAGCACTTTCTACAAGTGCTCTAATCTCTGAAGCACTTTGATCTTGAGTAGCACCAGATTCGATACCATCAAGTTTTGTACCATCAGCTGCTACATCACGACCATCTACATTACCAGATACTATAATATTACCTGTAACAGTATGTGCACCTGTAGCTGCTGTACCAGTTGTTACAATACTTTGTGAGCCAAACTGTGGTAGTACCTTAGTACCAGCTATAGCAGCTGACGCATTAACATCAGCATTAACTATTGTACCATCTGCAATCTTTGCTGAGGTTACAGCTGAATCAGCAATCTTAGCAGTAGTAATATTTAAGTCTCTTACCTTGGCTGTTGTAACTGCTATGTCTTGTATACGACTTGTTCTTATTTGATTTTGTTCTTCTTGTGCAGCATACAGAGCTTGTGTCTGGTTACTGTTAAGATCACCAGCTTTAACTGAAGACCCTGCTGTGTAAGTTGCCTTAGCACTATCTACATCTGTATCACGAAGTATCCGTATTTTTGCAGGGTTGGCTGGTATATTACCGGCAGTAAATACTACGTTACCACCACCGGTTGTTGTATAGCTTGTTATATTATAGTGATTGCCTGATGTCTTTAGGACGTCATCAACCTCTACTTTAATATCAGCTTCTTTGATGGAAGGAAAGGAAAACGACTTCGTAGCGTTTCCGTCTCCTGTATAATCTACGAAAGTTGTTGCCATTACTTGTACATGTTATTTAGGTTGTAGGACTGGAATTGTTTAATTGCTTGTTCTCGAGATTTAGATTCTTGTAACTGTACTACAGGTAATACTTCTGCTGAAAGCTTAATATCATCCCAAGCTAATTCCCGAACTTGTTTAAATATTCTATCTATTACAATGTTGTGGTAGTAGTCTCTAGCGTTAAATCGTGCTCTATTACCAGCACGTATATCCGCTTGCATTAACCTCATTGATGCAATAATTTTAGGATCTTGAGCTAGATCATTCAATGTTTTTTCTAGATCATATTTACCAATAGCTTCTTGAAATAAAGATCTAATTCTAGGGTCATCAGTTAAGTTAGTTCCGTCAGGTGCATAAAAAGTTGTAAGTCTTAAATCGTAACCACTCTCAAATAAAAACTGTCTTCCGGGGCTCTGATCTAAATTAAGTTGTATTGGACTTACCATGTTAAATGCTCTAGTCATAAAATCCCAGTTTTTAAGTGGTTTGCCATTAAGCATATCATACTTAACAGGTAAACCTTCTACACCGGGTAAATTTTCAGAAGCTAGGTTACGGTTACGCCATGACTGAAATACACCAGAATTAATTTCACGCATGTATGGTGTAATTAGTTTACCCATTTCATTACGTAAAGCTGCAAGAGGTACAGTGTTGTTTGTAATACTACCTATGATACGTTCTACCTGACCGGGACGACCAGCTGTTAAATCTACTAACTGTTGTAGCCCTGCAAGATATGATTTACCTGTAATAGATTGTGCAATTACAAGTGATATTTTTTGTAGTTCTTTCTCTGTCCACTCTTCACCCATCAGTATACTAGCATCACCAACGTCAGCGATTGTAGATAGTATAAGACCAAAAGGTTCTATAGAATCATACTCAACTCTTACACCACCAACTTCAATAGTACGTGGTAAGTAACCACCATCTATCCAACCCTGTCTCATCTGCCTGTCTGTAGGTCCATTACCAGCTAATCTACCAGACATCCATGCGTTAACACCCATAAATACAACAGCAGACCCTATCGCTAATCTTCCTGTTTGTAATGATTTCGCATTGTGTAATTCTTCTAAAGTATTAATACCATACTTTTTAACACTAGCTAAGTTCTCAGGATTAGCAAAAGCTATATCGTTAAACTCTTTGACTAAAAAGTTAAAACCGGGTGTATGCTTACCTGTTAATGCAAGACCGTTTACACCAGTTCTAGCAAATAAAAAGAAAGGTCTCACAAAAGGATTTGCTGTCATAACATCGTTAAGACCTTTTGCAAAGCCAGTTAAATCTTGTGTAAGTGTAACTTCTTTTTTTGCAAACATGGTGGCTTCATCTTTAATGTTACCATTACTGTCAAAAACTTGTCCGTAAAAGTCATCCTGATATGCTTTCATTACGTTCGCAGTTATTTCTGGAAGTTGTACTCCGTTACCTTCTAACTCAAGAACTCTACGCATAGCCTTTTCTCTCATCTTAGCTCTACCTAGTAAGAATGTAAAAGCATCGTCAGTCGCTGCCATTATCTTAGTAGAGTAAGTAAAAAGATTATTGTTATTAATACCACGTATCATATTAGTCATTGCAAAGATAGCACGATCTGCTCTAGTAGCTCTGCCACTATCTTCTGCCCACCTACGCATCACTTCCCAGTTATAATCACCTTTTGTAAATTCAATAAATCTTGTCTTTACTGTGGATATATCACCACTCCAGTATCCATTTAACTTAGTAAAGAATAAATCAAACGCTTCTGGTATAGCTTCTAACATTCCATTCATGGAGGCAAGGCTACCACGTATAGTAGCAGCGTCTCCTGTAAATGGATAACGCATAGTTGCTCCAATAAATGTAGATATAGGACGTAAGAATGTTGCACTACCTGTACCTAAAAGTGCTCGAAGTGGTGTTTTAGGTCCACTTAATACACTGTGACTTATCATTTCTTGTAAGCTACGTATTAAAGCACCAGTACGTTGTGGTCCTTGCTCTCCTATTTGTCCACCTTTTAGTATAGTTCTTGCCCAGTTATCAAAGTCATCTAGACTATTGACATTTTTCATCATAGAAAATGCTTCAAATAACGCATTTAGTAACTCATCGTCAGCATCATCTTTAGCTATTTTCAATATAGACATAATAGATTCTTTAGTATCTACCATTTCAGCTGCTACAGAATCATTTACTGCTCTATTTATTTGGTCAAGGGTTTTGCCTGCACCAAAAGATCTAAAATAATCAGATGCCACAAACCTAGATTTCTTTGTTTGTGTCAAAGCTGTAAGCATAGTATCTACTATCTGCTTTGCTGGACCATCTATATCGTCTAATGAGACATAATCAGCTATTTCTCTACCAGCTATACCAGTATCTCGTAGCTGTTTAAGTAAAGATCCTACTACTAAGTCAGCTGTTACAACTGTTTCAGCAGCCCATGTTTCAAATACTTCATCACCTAAAGGTAATATCGCTTTCTGCTTTTCAAATAAACCAGATAAGTATTCTTCCGCAGGCATGTCAGCAGCATTTCTACCTTCTACAATCTGTCTATAATTATGAACAGCATCACGCCATACTTGAGCTAACTCTTTACGATTACCTTTTACTGCATCTAATTCTTTTTTAAATTTATCATCACTAAACAAACCTCGTAAGGTACGCTCAACTACTTCATCTGTTGTACCACCTTCTAAAGCTATACGTTCACGCTCTACTGCTGTAGTTACAGAGCCAGTAGATCCATCTTCAGATCCCCAGTCTGTACGTGTGCGTTTTAGTTGTTGGTAAGCATCACCAGCGTCAACCTCAGATATATCAGCACCTTGATGTCTTTGTGAAATAGGTGCATTTTTTGCAGCACGAAACTCTGCTTCACCCTTACGTATCTGTATTAACGCTGCTGTAGTAGTTTGATTATCTATGCTTTGATTACGTTTTATAATTTGATTTTTAACACTCTTACCACCTTTACCAATTAAATGTGCAACGCCATCAAAAACAAGTCCAATGCCCATACCTTCTACAATGTTTTTTAGTTTCATCATAATAGGATGGTCAGTCTCTTTTGTAGTTAGTGGTGTATCAATCCAACCATACTTTTCAGTTAATGCACCTAATGCGTTGTGTCCGTCTGATTCTTTAGATATTAGATCAGACATACCTCCAATAGCCATAGCTCTTGTAACAGAGCCTAGACCTAAAAGTTTGGCTGCACCAGCACCTAGTAAAGGTACTCCAGCTATTGCAAGTCCTTTTGCTGCTAACACTGTTCCAGCAGCCATAGAACCAAAGTGAACTGTTCCTCGTAGTAATTTACCCCACCATGTTCTGGTAATTATAGGGTCATCATAACTATCAAAAGGTTGCCACTCTGGTTTATACTCACCAAGCATTTCTTTTTCACGCTTCATTTCTCCACTTAAAGCGTCGATAGTACGCTCAGGAAATGTAGCGATTGACGAAGCAGTATCTTGTAGACCACCAGATAGAATAGATTGTGCTTCTTTAGCTAAACCTTTAATACCCCATGTATCTGCGTTTCTAGGGTCTTCCTGTTCTGCTGCGTACTGCTCATCAGATGTTATGGACTGTGCCTGTGCTTTTTTTAAATCTTCTTCTTTTTTAATTTGGTCTTCGAGACCGGCACTCAGTTCTTCAACAGAGGGCAATCCGGTAGGGTTATAGCCTACGTCTATTTCATTTTCCATTTATTCTGGTATAACAATTTGTATAAGTTCGTTACATGCTTCTTCACTTAAACAAGCTGGGTTGTTCATAGGTGTTATGTACGCTGGATTAATTGAAAATGCAAGGTCTCTAAACTTCTTCTGATCCTCTTCCTTAAATTTTAATAAGCGTCTAGGCATTAAATGACTCTCGTTTGCTTTTTGAAAAAATCTATACATTAAAAAGTAAGTCTGTGATTTACGGTCAAATTTAGCATCAAGATCAATGACATCTTTAAACTCGTTAAATACTGATAAAAGTCCATAACGTGTAAATCCATACATTCCTATATCTGAAATCTTATCATCTTTAAGTAAAGCTAATACCTCTCCGTTTGTTAAGTCACCTAACATACGCCCGTCTGGTAACTCAGATTCCCATACACCACTATATTTATGAGCATGTATTGTACCATTTAAAGCGGCTTCGTTGGTTACAAGCTTTTCAAAAAACTTATTTAATTCCTTATCACTTGTTATAGTAGATGCTGCAATTAAAGTATTTGTTGCATTAGGTTTATCAGTTAATAAACTTCTAACGTTTGGAGCTACCATGCTATAGTCCTTTATCTGCATAAGCCTATCTATAGGCTCTTTAAGATAGCCAGTTTTTAAAAGTCTGATATGTGCAATATCTATAGCTGAAAGATTATCATATAGATTTGCAATAGCATAAAAATATCCGGGTAATTCTGTAACTGAATCATCGTTCGGATCTAGATACTTTAAAACTTTTAGTAGATGAGGTTCTTCAAGATCGTGTACCTCGGTTGAATATAAAGCATCTTTGTTTTCCTTATAAATCTCAACTGCTTTAAGTATAGAACGAGCACTAAGTTTGTCAGTCTCTAAGATTTCTAAATTGACATCACCATCGTAATCACCATTTTTTAATTTCGCTGTTATGTCTTGGATAGTTAGTCGATTAGCGTCTGTAGCACTTTGTCCCTGCTCGTTAACATACTTATTTTTAATTTTTTTAAAATCTTCACCGATTGCTCTTAAAACTTCAGTTTGCTTATGATACAACCAAGTATAATCTTGAAGCTTGTTTTTAAATTTTGGATTACTTTTTATACGTGCATCAACCATATTTGCTATAAGCTTAATGTCATCAGCATCAAGATTCTCTTTTTGTAAGTTAGTCTTTTTCTGTTCATCTTCTAACTTCTCCATAACTGTAACAAGCTCTGGATCCGTTATGTATTGACGCCAATCCATTGGTATATCTTTTTCATTCTCTGCTAAATCTTTGTAAAAATCTACTGTATTTTTTTGGTCCGTTACATGGTCTTCTTTTTTTGAATCGTTATAATACGTACGAAGTTCTGCAACAAGCTGTGGTTGTATAGATTCAAAGTTAGTCTCGGGACCACCTCCATCAGGTTTAAATTTGTAGTATTGAAATAAAAAGTTTAAAGTATCTTCACCAATAAGTTTAGCATCAATACCTCTCTTTATCATCTTTGTCCATTGATTGATAGCTTCTTTCTTAGGTGTTGGATGACCTATACTTGTTAAGTATGCAGTTGAGTTTTTAATCCAAGAGTTACGTTCAAAAACTCCCTCTAATTTTATTTTACCACCACTATTTTTCCATTCTACTGCTGCATTATTAAGATACTGCCAAGTTTTAGAGTCATCTGCATTTTGATAATACTCATTAACAGCTTTTTCTTCAATACTTACACTCTTTCCTAAGTTGCTTTTTAAAGAGTTTTCAAATATAGGTGCAAAAGTTGAAACAAGAGCACTCCTTTTTACACCAGTAGTGTTTATATAATCGGTTAGAAAGACGCCAGCCGCCTCTTTCATAAAGTTTTCTTTTTTATCTAAAGGTGTATCTTTCCATAACAATCCATCTACTATCATAGTGTCCTGAGCCATAGGCCAGAATACAGTCTCCCACTCAAACTTTAAATTGTTTTTAGCATTTATAGGGTTCTGATATTTGTCAGTACCAAGTCTATTCTTTAGAGCAATATACTCGAGTGGTCCTACAGTCTCACCCGCTAAGTCTGTACCTACTTTATTAGAATTTTCACTTCGAGACTTATCTATTTGACCAAGGTTTTCGTTTTCTACATTTTCTAACTCTCGGTTAATTTCGTCACTTTTAGCTTCGATTGATGCAAACTCAGCTTTAATTTCTGGATCTTTGTAAGCTTCTAAAATCTCATCGACAATAATTCTATTAGCCTTAACTTTTTCTTGATTGTCTTTTAGAGTTTTTAGACTTGGAATAAGGTTATCTAAATTTGCAAGAGCATTAGTAGTTTTTTTGTACGGATCAATCTGATTATACATTTGTATATTATCAGCAAAAAACTGCTTACGATCTTGTATATTATTGTCAATCTGAGCATTGACTGCTTTAGTTAGATCAGGCTCAGTTTGCTCGTAATTAAGTTTTTCGTTGCTGTAAGGCTCGAGTTCTCTACGCCCCAGCGATTCTAAATAAGATGATGTCATAATTAATTACCACTCAATAAGTCCCATTCCATTAGGTCCAAGTCCACTAGCTATACTTACAACTTGGCTAGCAATACTTAACGCACCGCTGAGTCTGTCAGTTGGTGGCATCAATACAGGTGCACCATACTCTGGTCTTACACCTAGAGCTTCTCGTGATCTAGCGGTTGCTGCTTCATACTTACGTCTTCTTGCAATAAAACGTCTTTGCATATTTGCACCAAACTCGTTTGATACAGCATTTTCAAGAGCACCTTTGGCTCGTATCATTTCTCGTAAACCAGTAGTCCTTCTTCGAGCTCTACCGCCCTCATCAACAGTTCCTTTACCTTTAAGGTATTTCATGTAGAGTGCCTCATATTGAGCTCTAGCTCTACCTTGAACATATAGTGCCCTCTGGTAATCGTCACTTATATCTCGACTAAAACCTTTAGCAGCAAGTTCGAGTCCACGTTGAGCAGTTGTTTCTCTATTAAAAAATTTTAAAGATTCGGAGCGATACTTAGCATCCTTCTCCATCCATCTTTGTCTGGCAGCCATTCTGGCTCCAGCATTAGCGTCCATGCACACGGCAAAATTCTATAAATTGTATATTATTTGGTCCATGTTCAAACTTACGTAAGAACTTGAAGCCTAGAAACTTAAGTAATTTTAAATGTACTTTATTTCTACTGTCAACTATATTCCAAAGGAGTGGCTCAGTACGGCTATCGACATACCGCTTCGCCTCTCTTGCGAATGTAATTGGGTATCGGTGTATATCAGGGGTGCAAAGCATCCATATATCACCTTTATCTCCTACTCCCGCCATGCCAGCAGTCTTGCCGTCAGGCACTGTAAAATACACGTAGGAAGGGTTGTGAGTCATGAGAAAGGGTAGGTAGGTAGGATCTATCCCATGACCCTCTTCGACCTCTCTGAGGTCATCTGGGCGTAGGTTAGAGGCTACTTCTGTAGCAGCCTCAATCGTGATTGGGTGAATGTAATTAGGCACGTTTATAAAATAATGGTGAATAGTCTCCCTCCCATGCCATAGCTCTTAGCGTAGCTGGAGCTGGGTGATTTGATTTAAGCCTGATCTCTACGTTTTTATTCTTTTCGTAGACAGGAATTGTTTTAATATACTCCTCTAAATATGGAGCATCGGATACATCATACTCATCGAGTAGTGATGATTCATATATTTCTGTATAGTCAGACTTTCCTACACGTGTTAGTGTTGTTTCATAAAGACCTATCTTACCAAAGTGTAATTTAAGTCTGTGTATAATAAGCGACGAGTTGACATCAGCTTTAGATTGTTCCCCTATTTGTTTCTTAGGATAAATTCTGGGAAACTCTACAAGATATTCATACAAATAACCTATGTGAAGAGTTGCACCTGACCAATCTCCGGGAACTGTAAAGCTTGTTGTACTTGCTATTGTAGGTTTAGCATATCTACCTATTCTTGTAGCGTTGGTATTTACATCAATCAATGCTAAATCATAGTTAGGTGTTGTTACACTAGATAGCCAATCAACATTACTAAATGTAGTTTTCTGTGTTGTTGGACTATAAACTCCACCATCTATCGTAACATGATTATCTAAATGTATTTGATAACCTACATCATCTTGTATAAAGCTAGGGTCAGTGTCAGACTCTACAAGTTTCAAACTTTGTAAGAAGTGGTCTGTATCTAAAAAGAAATATTCGTCATTAATAATGAAATGATACAGTAATGGGTTGTTTAGTTTCCATTTAAACCAAGCTTGTTGCTGTACTTTCTCACCTGTTTGTAAATATTTATAACCGTATACAATATCAGTGCCAGTTTTACCTATTAAAATTAAACCGTTTTCTCTAGAATTAGTTAATAAATCTAGATCTTTAGGTAATAATGTAGGTACTAGCTTACTGATTTCTGCTATAGATGGCTCACCTTCTCTCGCTGTATTAGCCATTTGATTCATACGGCTAAATTTATTAGAGTTATCTAGGTAAGCTATTGTAGTACCAAGTGATATAGGAGGCATATCTATATTATAATTATACGTAGATACACTTCTTAACTTAGCTGTGTCTGGATTTAATACAGTATCGTCTGATGATAGCAAGAATTGTTGGTTTGAACTAAAAACTAATAAACCAGCATTGATTTCTATACCGTCGAATATGTCAGATGGAAACATAGATGCAGCAGATATGTCAATAGGATCACTAGCTGCTACAGTAAGAGCTGATTCTACAAAGAAATCAGGTATAGCTAACGTACCCGGCCTTGAGGTTACTACGTTTTCTCCAGCTAAAAAGGCTAATCTGTTACGATGAAACAGCACTTTGTTAATACGTTTACCTTTGAATGTAGGCATTGGGTTAGTATTATCATCACCTACTCGTCTATCTTGATATGTATACTGTTTTATAGTAAATTCAGTAGCAGCTGTACGCTGTATAACCAAAGGCATATTAGTTAATGACTTTTCTATACCCGGTTTTGCACACTCTGTCCACGACCCTGCACCATCAAGCTGGTTTTCTCCGTCAAATCGTAGGTAGTAATCATCTTCCTCAGACATTCTAGCGTTCTTAACTTGTACAATATATCCATGTCTGCACATGTTAGGTAGTAAAGTTACTTCGTTAATAGTTTTTTGGAAGACTCTCATAAGGTCTTCTTCTGCTATTTCTACGCTAAACGGGTTAGAACTAGATAGATATATACCCGGTCCTATAACTTTAGCACTAATACCACTCGGTAACTGTGCAGTTATACCAGCTAAAATAGTATCAGCAGTCACAGCTGTATCAGCATCAAACGGTGTAGGAGCTGGACGTATAAGACCGTCACCATTGTTAGTAAGAGTAGCTTTAACTTGAGTAGTTTCTATCTCTGTAACAGTAACTTCTATATATGCCTGTCCATCAGAACTAGAAGCCTCAGAGGCATGCTCTGGTTCAACACGTATAACGTCACCAACATCCCAGCCTTCTCCACCATGTAGCAATACAACTTCTAAATTGTAACTACATCTGTAGTTGTTACCACCCGGTCCACTAGAGCTAGCACTATAGTTAGGGCTAACACCTTGCTGACCTAATGCAGTAATACGAAATGTTAGATTAGTTTTGTCTGATGTAATAGTTGTACCACTGCTGTTTTTTACATGCACTACATTACTTGTAGCACCGTAGGTATTAGCAGCTGTAACAGCATATACCTCTGTACCTATACCGGGACAGTGGCCTGAGCCATCACTTTCATCATAGTTGTTGCCTGTAATCTTAATTTTTGTAGCTCTTTTTACTGTAGTCAGACTGCTTGGAAGATTGGCTGTAGCAGTACTGTCGTATATATTTATACCATACTGTCGCCCGTTTTCTGTTCGTAATAATTCGATCATAGCACAGTGAGCTTCTGGTCTATCATCGGTAGTTCCTGTAGTGCCTACTAAAGTATTAGGGTTAGAAGCATCACGACTACTAACAAAGGTAGTGTCGTTGATAGTAAGGAATTGTAAATTTTCTGGTTCACTTGTTGCGAGATAATTTTGTATTGCTGTCTGTCCACCAGTACCATATACAGTGTTCATTAATCGACCATCGCTGCATCTCCATACTCTGAGTTGACCGTTAGAAGCTACTTGACCTACGTAAGATCCTTCTGATTCATCACGAAAGTAGTGAAACCAAGAGCCACCACTTTGTACATCTTTTAGTTTACCTTCGTCAGTAGATACGTTTCTAGTTGCAAAATTATTATTAGCTTCAGAAATTAATGATGTATCAATTCTTTTAGACCCCGGTCTTTTATATAATCCAAGTGTTACATCAGGAACTGCATTAACAATATCTCTAACTTGACCTTGGAATTTTAAATGATCTGGTTGTTCTGATATCCCTGCAATAAAGCTAGGAATAGTTTGTGTAATGCCTGCCATTATCTTCTAAGATTTCTCCATGGTTGATATGTTTGATATGCAGTCTCGTCTTCAAAGCCCATCATACTATGATTACCTTGATTGCACTCGTACTCCATCAAAGCAGCTCTAGAAAGTGCTTCTTGTTGAGCTAATAACTGTACAAGTTGTGGGTTAGCTACGAGCTGAGTAGCTGCCATACGTGATGCTCTATAAATTATATATCTTTTGAATACTTGTGGTAGATCCTCGTAGTTATATAATCTAATAACATCTAAATCTATTTCGTCAGGCATGTCAGTAAAGACATCTGTATGTTCAATCTTATCATACAAAAATCCTCCACGTCTAACAAAATTATAATGTCTTCTGAACCAGTTGTCTGGTAAATCTATTTTAACTATGTCGTTTGATATAGCTATTTTATTGTTTGCATCTTTGTTAAATTTTACATGACGTTCTCTATTAAAATGCCAGCCTTCTGACTGTGTATCAATATTAGCATCACGTAGTAAGTTATATATAAATTGTATTTCTGGGTTATCGTTTGTGATTGAACCTGTAGTGGGATCTTTTAATTGTGATATTGGTGCTTGTCCGATAGCTCCCAGTATAGAGTTCACTGCGGATAGTTC
>CEON01119102.1_pt1 | contig 13276 bp, 17 predicted proteins | sample 530291 | NCBI WGS metagenome assembly CEON01 (sample SAMEA2619888, study PRJEB7988) | marine metagenome | biome: marine biome (ENVO:00000447); feature: surface water layer (ENVO:00002042); material: "saline water (ENVO:00002010), including plankton (ENVO:xxxxxxxx)" | depth 5 m
CAACATCACAATTCTCAACGATCCACGCCTTAAAAAGACTGGTCAACTTCATTTTTATACCTCAAACTATGTTGACTTTTATTTAAACGGTTATCAGCACTTACTAATAACCCGTTAAATCCTATAGAAAGTTTTTAAATGCCCGAACAATCAGGCTTTTATCTTCTTGAAGCAATACAGCTAAAACATCTGCAACTTGCTTCAAATCTTCAGGACTCGATTGGAACAACAAAGCTTTAGCGTCTTGAATTGTAAAGTTTGTTACATATTCAGTTTCATCTACAGTTTGTTCCAAAACCGCATACAACAAGTTGCAAGCACGTTCTAATGTGGCAAATTCACCTGTGCCTAAATCACAAACAGGTTGACCACTAGAATCTGTTTTACAAACTGCTGATTTAACTGCTTCAAGATCATCATAAACAGCTTTTAATTGCTGATATGTATTCTGCGAAAGCTTACTGTCAGCCTCTACAGATTTATACTCTTCATCATCATCAGATTCTTCTTCATCTACTTCTTTCTCATCATCTGATGATTCTTCTTCCTCTTCTTCCTCTTCTTCCGCAAAAGGATTTTTCTCTTCTACTTGTTCGTCGGCAATTTCCTTTTCGGAGTCTTCTGAATCTTCTTCGTCTCCATGTTCATCTTTAGCTTCGTTTGCTCGTTCTCCGCAGCAGTTGCTGCATTCGCATTCTGAGCATCCGTTACCAGAATCTTTGGCTTCTTCTGAAACGATTCCGTCTCCGATTGCCTTTTCATCTGCTGCATCATCGACTTGTTCGTTCTCATCTTCAGTAAACTCCGCTTCAACTGCGACTTGAATTGGCATTTCTTGGCGAATATTTTTAGCGTACTCTGTAACCACTTGTGATTTCAAAGTACCTTTTTCACACAATTCAACCATTCGTTCAGACATTTCAGCATCAACATTGCTAGGAACGCTAACTATCGATTCTTCCATGATTTCAAATGATTTAATATTAAAACCACCAGTTTTAACATCATCATCATCAACCAACTCTTCCCAATCCAATGCTCTAAAGCCATGGGAAAAACGAGCCATGTCATTGTCGACCATCACAGCCGCATCATGACTTAACTCATTCATATCGACGATTGCAGAAACCATAACCAAACGATCTTTTGTATGTTCTTCAACATACAATGCTTTACCAATCGGAAGATTATGAACATGCTGCCATAACAACAACATCTTGGGATCAGGTGATGCACCTTCGGTACGTAAAATATCACCGTCACGATCAATACGTGGAGTCGTTAAAACATGTTTAAAAACCATCAATGTATTTTTAGGCACGTCAAAAGAATATTCTTTTGCCGCATCTGCAATTGTCATTGATTTAGTCACTTGCATATCTTGATTAGAATGCACCAATGTACTTTTGGATTGCTGCAAACAATCAGCAAATGACTTTGTTTGAGTTGCTGCAAATTTATAGCAATTGTCGAGACCGATAGTTTCCTGAAGTGTGGAAACATAACGATCCGCAGTCATTATGCCGTGATTAAATTCAGTTTGCTTGGTGCCGCGCTGTCGTACGGCATCTAGAAGTGATTTCACAGTAGATCCTCCTAACTGCCCAGACGAGCTTTGCCAGTAGCCCAAATTTTGGTCAACTGCTCAACTGCCGCCTCATTATCTTTATTGATTTTGCTCATCCAAGTAATGACTGAGCCAGTATCAACATTATCAGAACCTCTTGGCACCCCTTCGACTACAGCGCTGCGATCCCTACTGGCTCGCAATTGACGTAATCGTTGTTGTGATGCTTCGACGAGAGACATGACAACGGCAACATCAGCACGTTTAATTGTACGGATGACGTTGTTAAACGTTTTGTCCGCAAGTTCAACTTGAATATTACCCATTTATTTAAATCCTGTTTTAGTCTAAGAGCTTGATGAACTAGTACTCTGCGAACTCATCGAACTTGTACTTGACGAACTTGAATTCGAGCTAGTTGAGATAGAACTGCTACTAGCGGACAAAGAACTACTTGAAGACAAAGATGACGAGCTTTGCGAAGAAGCCGAAGAGCTTTGTGATGAACTAACAGAACTAGACTCTGAACTAGTAGAAATTGAGCTAGTAGATGTCGATATTGAACTACTAGATGATGTGCTACTAGTCGAACTCTCCGAACTAGAGCTGAATGATGTAAGCGAACTTGCAGACATCGAACTACTAGATAACGAACTGAACGAACTTTCAGATGATGACGACGACGAGTTGCTAGACGAACTTGACGACGACACTGAAGAGGATGACGACGAACTATCAGATGACGAGCTTTGCGAACTAGACGACGAATTCGAAGAAGTCGAAATCGAACTTGACGACGAACTGTGCGAACTAGTTGAGATAGAGGACGAAGACAACGAGCTTTGTGAACTTTCGCTCATATCTTCCATCGAAAGTACACTAAGCCCATTACTAGATGGACCAGGAAAAAGCAATTCACCTGTAGAAAATAATAAAATTCTAGGCTCGCTTACAGCGCCGCCAGAATGCGTATCAGTTACGATCAATTGATATATTTCATTAGTATTTAATGTTTGAGTCGTAACTTCAGTGCTACCGGATAAATTCGTACTCACACTATTTGCTGGCATGGTATCATCACCAGCACGAGGCAAACGTTTAATAACTACGTTACGTTGTGATAACGAATTAGCCGGTCCAAGATATATAGTGACTTGTCGTTGTGCCATGTTTTATATTCCGGTTTTGGACCAAATGACCAGTTAACTTTTTATTTTACCAAATTGTTTCTATATTCGATCACAATTTCTGTTCCAAACGGTTTTACAAGAACTGGTATTCCAGAACCTGCCCATTTCTCAACAGCTTGCCGAATCTTGTCAATTTCTTGAGTTGACAATTCTGGATCAGCGACATCAATTATGATTCGCGTACCTGGAGGTAACTCACAAGTACGAACGTTGACTAATCTTGCCATTCCATTTTGACCATTGGTTGGTTGCAAAGCGTATTATTGACATCCAACGTCCATTGCGCAACATCACGCAATGCCAATAATTCAGATCTAGTGTGTCTATAATCGCCTTGTTGAAATCGATAATGCATAGTACGCCAACGCTTACACGTCGATTTAAATTCTTCTGACATTGGTGGAGGCGTGCCGTGTGTTCGATGATGCCTATCCACCACGATTCTAAAACGATCTGTTACTTCGTTTGATAAGTACAAAGTATCTGGATTAGCTGCCTGTAGATTTTCGCTCATCGCTTCCTAAAATGTTCTTTTAACATAAATGCATATATACGATTTCTAGTAGCCCTTCTGGGCATAACGGTACGTTTATCTATGAACAAGCGCTTTTTATTGCGCTGATTCATCTGTTTGGAATTCGTGCATAATTGTGCATAGACAGTTTATACGATGCTCTGGTGGCAAAGAATGGTGGGCAGGATAGGGAACTTCTATACCATCTAAGTCCCACATACCGTTTTCATTTTCAGGAACTCCATCCAAACTAGCATGTGGATCTCGGGTTGTTGGAAGCAACGCCGATACCCATATCGATTTAATTGGCAAATGCGCATCTTCTCGCAAAGATTTAACTGTTGCTTTACGAGCAGCATTTAAACCATTAGATACTTCAGTTTGACCAATCAAACGTCCTTTAATCTGTCTCCAGCTTTTACCAAAAACAGAACCTAAGAAATTTTTAAATTTACTAGTATTCGATTGTGTGCCAACACCATCTACTGTAAACATGCGCTGTGCTCTAATAACACCTCGCTCCACTTCTTCCTGTATGTGAAACGCAATTTGATTCCAATAAGACATCAATGCCACAGCACCAAGAATTAAAGCAATTTCATTTAAGATACTTGGTGGCGTTTTTTGAACCTCTACGGCTAAATATTCCCATTCACCTTCTTCTAATTCTTCAATGGGAATTTGCAGCACTGCATTATCAGAAGGAGCCTTAGATTGTTGAACCAAATCTAAATACAGATTTGCTTCGCGGCTCATAGAAATTGCCAAAATGCGAATGGTTTCTTTTTTAAGATCACGTCCTAATTGATCTCTAATATCATCCGGCAATAAAGCAATTTTAATTTCAGATGTATCTATATTAGTTATGTCATCTGAAATTAAACCATCGACATTTTCAATCATATTGTCGACAGTTGTTTTTAGAAGAGAATCTACAACAGACGCAACTTCACTAATCGTGCGTTCACGATTTCGCTCATATGCTTCTTTAGAAAGAACTCTAAAATATTTGGACGTTGTAGCTTGTACTGCCCTAGTTATCTTCTTTATCAGATTTCGATCCATCTTTATGATTCTCAAGAATATCCAAGGGCGCTCGTAATGCCGCTACAGCATTACGCAATTCCATCATTAACGCCTTTTCTTCTTCATCTTCTTCATCCACAGCATCTGCATCTGAATCCGATTCTTCATCATCGTCTTCAGCTACAACTTCATCTTCTACAGGCAATGCAGGATCAATACCTTGCAAAGCTTCTGGTACTTCTTCAGGTTCTGGAATAAGCCGCTCTACTTCCGATTTAGACATGCTGAACAAAATTTCTAGCAGCGTTCTAGCTTGCTCATGATCAATGTTTCCAGCACCATTCATAGACAAGATATTCATTAAATTTTGAACACCTTGAGTAGATGAAAGAGATGGGTCTTTTTGAGTTTCTTCAACTGGTGGAAGATTTAAAAATGCACGATATTCATTTTTAGAGATATCGCCATTAGTCCTAGCCTCTCTCATATTTTGAGCTTGAAGTTGCAAATCTTCAGCTTCACACTTCTCATACCAAAACATTAATTTTGGATCGATATGTGTTTGCACAAGTTTTTCAACCAACAAGCTAGTCATGCCCAATAAAATATTAACTCGATCACAGAATTGCTGACGAATTACCGTTGCTTGAGCATAACCACCTACATTAGATAACTCACCTAGCATAAATGGATGGACGCCTAGAGATGAAAGGATTCTAGTGCGCACCTTATCTTCTGATTTTTCCCATCCCATTTCATTTTGAGTAGCACTTAAACGTTGAATGCTATCAATCATCCCATCAATAATGGCAGGATTTCCATAGTTATGGACGCCAGTCATAACTTTACGAATAGCATTTGTGACTTGTCGACGTTGTGATGCCGATAATCTAGGCCGAACTCCATCAGACATAGCATCTGGATGCGGTTGTTTTCCCATAGAAACAATTACTGATGGAAAAATACCATTTTCAAAAAACATCTCTTGTGATGTCTGAATGTTTTGATCGATTTTAATTGCTCGCAACTGTGCAGCTACAGGACTAGTAGCAGCTAAAGGATTTCCTGGATTTGGAAAACGAGCCATTCCAACATTTTCAGGAGCTAAATCAACTGGCTTTGCATTGGGATCATTTGGATTAATTAATCTAAATAACGAAAACGGACCATTTGTGTGATCAGGAATAATCCAACTAGAAGGCAATGCATAAAAATGTGGCCGCTTACGACCTTTTCTGCCTTGGTCTGGATAATCTACTACTACAAATGCCCAACCAGTTAAATTTAAATTACTGGTCATCATGTACAAAAAATCCCATTTCGATTGAAAGGGATTTGGATTTTGAGTTACATCATAAGCTAGATGCGAATCCTCAAGAACTACTACACCTTGATTATCTCCATGGTATTTTTGATGACCTTCTGGACGACTATGCCACTTTGATCCTGGAATAGTCCGCTTAGGATCATCACCCATACCGTCTGTGGCATACTCTTTTTTGCCTAACACACATGGCGCATTTGCAGCACGAGATGATAAAGCATGAATGGCTGAATAAAGCCATCCTTGGAAGAGATGATATCTAGATGTCAGATTAGTTTGCTGACGCTTATCTCTCCAATAACCAGGAGTAGAATCTCCCATTTGAGCATATGCACCTGTTCGATTTCGTTTCTCATCAAACTGTGCATTTTTGACAGATTCCATCCGTTGAATCGCTTTATCTAGTGCTTTCATTATTCTTGATTAGCCTGTTGAATAAACTGGCGACGAGCAGACATCGCAGTTTCCGTCTCCCAACGCTGCTGCGCATTTTTAACAGCAGCAGTTAATTCTGGGATTACGATTTCTTCTGCAATTTGTAATTGAGACTGCAATCGCTCAATTTCTACTCGATACGTTTCATGATTTTTGACAATATCACTTAACTCAGATCTAACGCCAGCAACAATTTCCCGATGATTTTTTAATTCACCAGCAGCTTCATTCACAATAGAACGTAAACGAGCCTCTTGCTGACGCAAAACCTTGTTACGATCTGCCAACTGACTCTCTATATATTCTAACGTATTAGCACAATCTGATATTTTATTTTTTATCTGCTTTGAATACCCCAGCAGCACAAACCAACGTTTTATATTTTTCCACATTTTTATAAATCCGCTTCTGGAAGATCTTCAACAGTTGCCGAAATTAGCTGTTTTCGATCATTGTCAATCATTTCACCAAAAGCAGCGATTGCCCTAGATGTTCGGTCGTGATTCCAATGAAAGGTTGTCATCGATGTCTTTAATTCGGCACCTTTAGTCGATGCGACAAAGACCATAATTCCTTCATTGTCCTCAACCTCATCCATAGCAGAATCAATAATATTTCTTGCCTGAATCTTTGTGTCCAATAATTTTCGCTCAATACCCATGGTTTTCCCCTATGCAAAAGAAATTGATCCCGGCAGCATTTCAAAGCCACCATTTTCAATAAAAGATAATACTTTTTGAAATTCGTCTGCTAATTTTATTGAACCTTCTAGCACTCCATCAGCAGTAGCTTGATCAGTACCGCAAACAATTTCAGCCCTTACTAATATAGCCGATGACTGCGTTTGTACGATAGTCGAGAAATAAGCCACTACAGTGCATATATAATCATATTGTTGATCAGGGATAGTTTGCGAATCGCAGTATACAAAATCTAGATTACTGCCCAATTTTACATGTTCATCAAGTATACGAACAAATTCCTCGGCAGAACATACATTAACCGCTAATTCAAGCATCTGTAGTTCGTCTTCCTAATAGTACACGCCAAAAAACACCTAAGCCTACCGTACCATCAGGCTTTGCTGCACTAAGGACATCATATTCTTCAGGATTTGGTGCTTGCGGATTTGTAATCGTTACCACATGCTCCTTAGTAATACCTGGATCTTCTTGAAAATATACTTTGCAAGTAACACGAAATCCTTCACGTCCAAATTCGTTAGACTCGCCCTCTGTAGTAAACTGCTGCCAACACTTCTTTCCTGTAAAAACAGTTGTAAGTGTTTCAAATTGACCACCAAATTGATCAACAGCAGTGCTTCGAATTTTTGCACTCGCGGTATGTGGTAAATTACCTAATATTCCCATGATTATCTTCCCATTGGTCCACCAGTGTAATTATTTAAATTACACTGTAATCTAGCGATTGGACCTTGTTCTTGATCCCAAATAAACGCCATGGCACCTCTCTTTTGCCATGTAAATCCTTTAACCGTATGCCATGCATTATTGGCAGTTAGCCCTGGAAGATATTCAACCGATACACCTTGCTCCTCAAACATTGCAGGTTTTCCAGTACCCTTACGATGTTGGTCGCCTAGATGCCATTCTCTCCAACCACCAGCAGTCTCTGACCAATCTTGAGGCGCTTCATTTGCCATAATAGAAGCTAATCGCAAAGCATTAATTGAATGTCCATGTTCAAATCCAATTAGATTGCATCCAAATCTATAAAACTTATAAGGCTTTGCAGAGGCATCTACATTAACGTTTGGATCATTGCGATAATAAGCATTCAAAACTCTAGCCAATGTATAAACAGATTGGCGATCATGATTTCCAGGAACACTTAAAATTTTTACTGGAGCTACTTGTTTTAAACGTTCTATTGCAGCAATAGCTAATTGCTCACCTCTTAAATAAATGTAATGCCACGGCAATGATTCTGCCTGTGCTGTACCTGCTGTAGTTGTATGCGCTACATTATCTACATGCAAAAAATCATTACCAAAAGGAAATACAATTTCAGTAATATTTTCATAACGAGATGATTGATCAATCAAATTATCAATTGCCCACATAAACAATTGTTCGCAATCATCCAATGAATACGCATCTTGGCATTCAGGTGGATAACAATTAAGTCCTAAATGTGGATCACAAATTGAAATTTCTAAAGAACGTTTTGATATTTTTTTAGACGGCTTCTTATATTTGATACGGGGAACCACTGGAGAGTTTTCTTCAACCAACTCTAACAGATTTTCTAAAGCTAACCGTTCATCACTTTTACGTCTAAAGACTGCACGAATACGCCGCAATGGCATTTTCCACAGACTATCTTTTAACTTCCCACCAACTTCCCAATTTGTTGAATCAACTCGATCTATCTCAAAGACATTCATATCAATATCAATGTCTTTAATTAAATCTTCAATAGTGACTATTTTTTTACCGACATAAGACACTGTTAGTGTCGCATCTGTTTCAGTCGTTTTTACACATTCTTTTAAATTGCCCTGCCTATCTACTAATTCACGCTTTGCTTGGGCTACACGATCTCTAAGTGTGGTTCTAGGAAGACCTAAGACTTTTGCAGCTTTAGCTACAGAACCATACCGCTCTACAGCTTCTAGCGCTTGGCATAATTGATCAAGATTAAGTTCACTCATTTTTCAATCCACATATGATCTACCAAGCCCAACTCAATTGCAGTCTCCGCATTAAAATAACAATCCCCTGCCTGACTACAAATATCATTCCAATAACTAGCTGGTTGCTTTGTATGCAATTCCATCAAATCTAACCAACGTTTACCAATAGCATCTCGATGCTCAATCTGTTTTTTTATTTCATCATATCGTTGCTGACCAAAATCTTCCCATCCTTGATGGACCATCCAACTTGTATTAGGCAATGTGTATCTCATTCCTGGAGTGCCACAAGCAACTAACAATGGGCCAGCACTCATACATTTACCAATAGCAATTGTTTCGACATCGTTGGGGATGCTTTGAATAGCATCATACAATCCCAACATTTCATACTCACAACCACCAAAAGAACCTATAAACAATTCAATCTTGGTGGATGCTATGAATGCAAGATGGTAAATGCCTTTAATGACATTTGAAATCGCTTTGGAATCGATGTCGTCAAGCAAATATACGCGACGTTGCTCGGCACAAATACCCCAATCAAATAGGGGTTGTCCCTCCCAATCACGTTTAGGCATACACGAGCCCTCGCTTAACTATGCATGGACCAACCGTGATTTACGAACGATTCCAGTAAGTTAGCAGATTCTTGTGTAATAGAATTACGATTACCAAAATTGCGATCAACCAAAGAACCTGCCGAAGTTGCTCCGATAGAATAGCTGTAATCACCTAACCGTTCCTGCGTAATCATCCCCAAACTAAATCCAGTAGCTGATTTTTTTCCACTCATCAGCACTGCTTGCTTAAATCTACGTACTGTTTCAATTAGCATCGCAGACATAATAGGAGTTGCATCTAACACGTTAGCATGACCATATAATTCAGCAGGTGAATAACCTGCCCAATAAATAATTTTGATACCTCCAGGTTCAGTGTTCCACCGATAACCACGAAGTATGCCATCATTAGCTACTTTGGCACCGTTATCATCTTCAACATCATAATCGCCCCAATAATCTGTACCTTCAACCAACAAATCAGTGAAGCTGCCAGCAACTGTGCCATTTCTTCCAAGTGCATCCACATACACCACAGGATCTTGCGCGCTTTCTGTACCTGCATTGCGCAATGGAAGATGCTGTAGTTGCAATTCGTCAGAACGATTGACCGCAGAAAATTCCATAAATGCATCGGTAGCACTGGAATTCCACCAATACGACAAAGAATCATTTCTCAAATGCTGATTACGATAATATTGTGTATGTGATCGCAATACCGGATCGTAATGCAAATATTGTTTAATTGCACCATAAGCATACTTAATCGATTCCACAACGATAGCGCGTTCTAACGTTGTCGGATCGGGTATGTTCAGCTCAATTAATGCTTGTTCCGGTTGAATCATGGCGTTATTGAAAGGACACGAGAACCTGCCCGTTTCCAATCTGCTCCATCTGCAAGGTCATAGAAATCAAAATGTATTGAATACACTCCTGTCTGCGCTAGATTGCTATCAGCACCATCTAATCGCAATCGATATCGACCAGCACCTAAGTGAGTAATAGTGCTGCCATTAGATGTTGGAGTACCTTCAGTTACTGTCAACCACGCTGTTGAGGTACCTGCCCCCGTAAATGTGCATCTCGCAAGATCGCCAACTTGCGGAATAATAATTAATTCACAAGCATCATACATTTCAAAATCAAAGTTTTTCGTTAACCCACGACCCACTGCGGCTAACGAAATTTCAGTAGTGCCTGTACAAGATCCAGCTTGTGGAGGATATAGTTTAACCATGTCGGGATACTGTATACTTTGAGATGAACTGGTGGATGATGATGAGCTTGACGTTGATGTAGTCGAACTCGAAGTCGATGTGCTATCACTCGACGATGAACTAGTTGACGATTGGCTAGATGAACTTTGCGATGATTCTGAACTACTAGAGGTCGACGATGAGCTTGACGTACTACTTGTAGAAATTGACGACGATGTTGACGCACTCGATGGTGATGATGAGCTTAGACTGCTATCAGATGACCACGAGGACGAACTCGACGTTGACAACGAACTGGACGACGTTGATGACGACGAACTTTCACTACTAGCTGACGAGAACGATGACGAACTAGTTGATTCTGATGACGAACTTGATGAAGTTGACGACGTTGAACTCAACGACGACGATGACGATGAACTTGATTCTGATTCATCAGATTGCGAACTTAACGACGATGAACTTAACGACGATGAACTAGAGGACGAACTACTCGATGATGATGAGCTTGTTTCTGCTGATTGTGAACTAGACGTTGACGACGATGACGACGACGAGCTTAATTCTGATGTACTACTGAACGAACTTGACGACGAACTCGATTCGGCTGACTGTGAACTAGATGTTGAAGACAATGACGACGAACTAGTTGACGACGAACTAGTTGACGACAATGACGACAGTGACGACAAAGAAGATGAAGTTGAAGAGCTAGTCGATGACTCGCTCAACGACGATGATGATGTCGATGAAGTCGAAATCGAAGAAGACGATGACGACGCACTTGATGTAGATATACTAGACGATGAACTGCCTTCCTCTAATATATCCGCAAAAAATACAGTATCGGGGCGATATATATCCCACCGATGCCGGAAAACACCGAGTTGTCTACGTTCAAAAGCCACAGATTAGTCCTTAACCAATCTCTTCAATAGTCAAAGTGCCTGAAAAGCTAGTTGCTGAAGCAGGCGCTGCCGCTGTCAAAATCTCAATAGTTTGTCCACCCTTTAATTCCCAACGAAATTCGGGAGTAGGCAAATATTGCCAACCACTCAGAGCATTTGCAGCAAATCGTTCAAGAACTTCAACACTAGTAGCTTTTGTACCGCCATAACTACTAGTACCTGCTGCTGACGCTCCATGTGCATTAACAGCTACAGCACCTACAGTCGTACCTGCTGAAGCAGGCGTACCGCGATTAACAACGAATGCAATCTGATCGGATGTATCATCATTTGATGACTGAGAAAGCGCTGCTAAATGCACAATTGCAGATTTATCGTTTGGCGTACGATATTCAACAACAACAACATCTGCTGCACTGATAGACACAAATGGCGAATTAAATTTGAATACTTGACCCATAATTACACCTTAATTGAAAAATTAATCAGAGAATATATTATACCAATTGATTAGCCTAAAGATGCAGAAAACGAACCACCGATTTGAATTATCTTAGCTCGCTGTTCAATTCTAAAAGCTATATCCATATCGGATGCAAAAACAGCTTCTCCACCCATTTCAATAACCAGTATTACACTAGAACTAGTAGAACTAGTTGAAACAGATGATGATGACGACGATGACGTACTGGTAGTTGAACTAAATGAACTAGAACTAGTAGATGTCGACAAACTTGATGATGAACTAGATGATGATGCAGACGATGATGAACTAGAGGATGTCGAACTGGTAGATATAGATGATGAGCTAGATGTTGACGATGAACTTGACGAAAGGCTACTAGAACTAGATGAACTAGTATCTATCAATGACGATTGGCTTGATGACGACGACGAGCTAGAAGACGAAGAACTTGACGACGAGCTAGAAGATGAACTAGAAGAAGAACTAGAAGAAGAATCATCTACTATATTGTATGCAGTAGCCCCTGCATCCCAATTAGCTGCTGCCGTATCTCGCTGCTCATCAAATAAATCTTTTGTTTCTTCATCTGCAACATTGGTAGACAAAACAGCAGCTACATCAATTGCTGGACTTGTTGCTTTATGCGTAAAGTCTCCATTGGCAATATTTGTATATACATCACTACCTGTTGTTGTTGTATAGCTTACATTAGCATCTGTAGAATCAGGAACATAAATGTTGTTCTTTGTTTCACTTGTAGCCACAAAACCTTCTGGAGTTGGGCTACCCTTTTCTCCAGTAGTCGCTCCATTTGTAAATGTATCGGGATTTGTATTAGTTTCGAAAACTTCCCATAACGAAGTTGTCGTGTTGTAAGCAACACAATACCAAGTTGTATTTGCAACAACTGTTTTTCTAAATACACGATAGCTTGAATTGTCTGTAAAGTTTGTGTTGCTATCGCTAATAGTGCCATAAACCGGACAAACTTCATAATCACCGTCGTAATTAGAATTCGACATACTAGCAAGTGTTAAATGGATAGTTCCATTAATCTTTACTCGTAGTGTGTCACTCGATGAACCGCTTCCATCCCAGGTAACATTACCGCCAGTTTCTGAAGATGCCCTAACCTCTGGATCAAATGCTGGCGTTAAATCATCGTTTGCTTCACCAACAACATTATTTTTAATCTTAATGTGTGTTGAACTAGCTGATTGGATAACGTCACAATTCCGACCACCCAACGAATTATTAACAAACGTGCAACCATAAACTTTTAATGGATAGTTCGATGCGGAATTACCACTCGTTTCTGCATAACGTAAAATTGCTGATCTATCGGCAGTACCCGAAATTGTATTGCTATAAAAAACACAATTTCTAAAAAGCAAACCTGTTCCTGCA
>CEON01046658.1_pt1 | contig 13266 bp, 22 predicted proteins | sample 530291 | NCBI WGS metagenome assembly CEON01 (sample SAMEA2619888, study PRJEB7988) | marine metagenome | biome: marine biome (ENVO:00000447); feature: surface water layer (ENVO:00002042); material: "saline water (ENVO:00002010), including plankton (ENVO:xxxxxxxx)" | depth 5 m
TTCCACTCTCTAATTTCATTCCAATGAGACTCTCCCAGATTCTCCTTTTCTAACGGTAATATTCTAAGTGTAGTTGAATGCATGTCTGATGCAGGAGCTATCGCAACATGCGTGATATCTGCAATTTCTTCGCCATTCAACATGAATTTGTTAAAGGGGGAGAGTACTATTTCTTCAGTCTTATTTGTCATTTTTTTCTCCATTATTAATTTAATATAGTTTTATTATATACTATTTTCAGCCGTTGTAAACTGTTTTTTTCAAAAATAATATGGTCACATTGTCACAGCCCAGCGTCAAATATAGTTGATGAAACTATTGTCAACGCCTCCTTTCAGTGATCAGCGCCCACCCCTGTGCCACACTTATTAAGCGCCGGCCACCCCCATAGTGAAGTGGTGATCACATACCATTTTTCACACCCTCTTTATATAGTAGACCGGGCGATATTTCGGGAGGCAAAAACGCAATAATAGTGTATACAGTGTTCATCGAGCGTGTGACATTTTGGCACATAAAAAAGTGAAAATAACAGTTTACAAAACATTGAAAGTATGATATTATAGTAAGTATAATGATTAATAAAAACAATTATAAAAAAGGAGAAATAAAAATGACAGATAATACTCAAGCAGTTAAAACGAGACCGCATAGTGGTTATGCAGGCACAAAGAAGAGATTGCCAGACTTACTCAAGCTTAGCTATGATGAATTAGCGCAAGAGAGAAGTAATATGTGGAGGAGAGTTAAACAGCTGCCTCAATCAATACAATATAAAATGGATAATGATCCACACTTTACTCTGGCAGATGCTCAATTGCTAATTAACGATTATATATGGCAGTACAGAGCAACCATGAAAGCTGCATCGATAGTAAAAACTCGAGCAAAATTAGAAATGTTGGAAGGATAATAATGACGCAAATGAGAAAATATAATGGCATGAATCTGACAGAATGGGGCAAGCGGTATGGCCTCAGCAAAGAAAGAGTGAGACAACTCAGAAACAAGTGGGGTACTCTGAGCGATGATCTTTTTAAAAATCGAAGACTTGCATGGCCTAAAAAACATGACAGTCATATTAAACTTTGGAAAAAGAATCAACCACCCAAGAAAAAAGGGGCCAAGTCTGTTACGAGCAGAAATGTAGGCGAATATGCGTATTGCAGATATCTGGCGAAAATGAGAAAGCTTAACAGTGACAACTTGTCACATGTACAAAACAAAGAAAGTATGATATAGTAAGTAATATGATTAAAGATAAAAAAATAAATGACGCTATGTGGGCAAAGCTGGATACAGCAGAAGACTTGATACAAGAAGTATGGCAGCATCTGGCAGATAATGGCAATGAGATCTATATAAGTGCCAATTTAGATTTTGACGAATTGCGTAATGGCATAAAACAACTGATTGCTAAAGGAGAAAATAATGATTAAAGCACAAATAAGAGACAAAAAAGTATGTGAAGTTTCTATCTTCACATTAGGTTTGACTGATTTTTATAAAAAATATAAGTCGCCTGACGACGAGGCAAGTATTATGAAAGGTATTCCTAATACAGCAGAAAACAGACAGGCTGCCAAATTGTTAGTGAATAATTGTTGTGGCAACTATAAGAATTATTCGAGAATAAGATACAGAGGGCCAAGTATAAAGGATGATAAAGGTAATTACATATATCACAGACCAGTTGATACAGCACATCCTCAAGGCAGAAATTATTACAGTGAGGAGCAAAGAAAGGCTGCAAAACCAGAAGGCAGATGTGACGCAGCCACTGTACAAAAATATAGTACATCATTTGCAATATACAAGAGAAATAAGGAGTAAAATGACATACAGATGTAAAATAGGAGATATTGAAAGATTGATAAGACGAGTCGATTCTTTAAAGAGTAATATTGAGAGAGTATCGATGTCTCATTCACGAGTCAATCCACAATTTTCTAATACATTTTCTCATACCGAATACGCCAACATCCAGCAAATGCTTGATCAGGTTAAAGAGGTAATGTCAACCAGCAAGCAAACATTAAGCAGGAGACAGGCTGAGGTTGAAGATAATGTATATCACAGAAACTTAAAAAGAGATGAAAAAACAGAATTGAAACATTTGATATCAACTGGAGGTATTAAATGATTCTACAGAACGCCAACCAATCATTGATTGTTCCGTCGGCAAAGCGCGATGGCGTCCAAGGTAAGTTGATGAGGTTGATTGGAACTGGCTTGGTAAACAGGATCTCATCAATACATGCTTGGTTTGAGGAATGGCGTTTGAGAAATGTCGGTCAAAGACATAAAAAACGACCTAAGTGGTACCAGTCACTGAAGGTGCGCCATTCCAATGACAATATTTATAAAGAAGGAGAATACAATGACAGATAATTTAAAAGATTGGCCAGCTATGGATAAACAATTCAAAGAACAGGCAATGGCAAAGATAGATAAGCATACATCATCAATTGATGATGCGTTCGAAGCTATAGAGAAGACCATTCGTTTTTTAGAAAATAATGGTGATAATGTTTATTCAATTGGCAAATTGGAAACATTAGAGAAGATACAGGATGATTTGCATATGTCTTTAAATGCATTACACATGGGGTATAATGATGAGTAAGAAATTACAACCAATATCATTGATGCGCTTCAATAAGCAATATTGTTCAAAAATAAGAGAATATAATTGGATTAAGGATCATCCACCATATGATTACGAAAGAGATTTTTGGCGTGCGATAAAGGATTCAGGTTTATATAAATGTCAGCCAGTTGAGGTAAAACATTTTGGCAAGACGCATGTGTTGGGTCTAAAATATTACCTTGATAAGATAGAAAAGGGGATGAGAAGACACATAAAGGAAAGAAAAAAGTTATTGAGGGAAAGAGAAATAAAGAAGCATGGCAATTATTATACATACGCACTCCCACCATTTATTAAATTATGGGATGATTTAGACTTCTTGCAAGAATTAAAAAGATCAATGACAATCAACTGGTATAAAACATTTAGCCATATATTTGTACCAGAAATAGACGAAAGGATGGTATGGCTAAAACTAACAAAGGACTACAAATGAAAAATGTTTACATTTGCTTGTAAATATATTATAATAGATAATATTACAGTGAGCTACTCTGACTCCAGTCAAAAATCTCACTATAATAAACTGATATAAAGGAGAATAATATGAGTAAGATAAGAGTCGGCATCATTGGTGTCGGAAGTTGTGCGAAGTCCTTGGTAGAAGGCGTGCAATATTATAATACAAATACCCATGATACTGTAGGTTTAATGTATCCAGACATTGGTGGTTATACTACAAAGGATATACAATTCGCAATGGGTTTCGATATAGATTATCGTAAAGTCAATAAGACATTAGCCATGGCTTTAAGAGCTAAACCTAATTGTTCTATGGATCATGTAGAGACAATAGATCAATCAGATACTGGTTGCATAGATAAAAATGCAATGGTATATTCAGCTCCCATGCTGGATGGAATGGCTGATCACATGAGTGATTATCCAGATGATGTGACCTTTGTAAATGGTGCAATACCAGCAGAATCATACGAGAGAATAGTAGAATTATTGCGGTATCATAAAGTTGATATTTTAATTAACTATCTGCCAGTTGGTTCTGAAAAGGCAACTGAATTTTGGATAGATGCAGCATTAGAAGCAGGAGTACATTTTGTAAATTGTATTCCAACACTGATATCTACAGACAAGGCAAAGGAAGTCGAACAAAGGTTTATAGATAAAGGTTTAACAATTATTGGATCTGATATGAGATCTGCTTGGGGTGCTTCGCGTATGAGTGAGGTATTACAAGGTGCTATGATAGACGCAGGTCTTTCTGTCACACAGCACATACAAATGAATATGGCTGCTGGTTCTACACAAGGACAAGAGCATATTCGTACTGGTAGAACTGCAAATACAGACTTTTTGAATATGGCTAAGCAACATCGTTTGCATAGTAAACATGTATCAAAGGAGAATGTGTTGAAAGGACAAAATATTGTAAGAGACACATCTTTTGATGGCATGACATTATTTGCAGGACCATCACTAACGGTACAACAAAAGCCTGGTGGAAAATATATTTCATCAGATAATAAAATTGCAAACTTTGATATAGTTGCATATGGTTTTGGTGGAGCACGATATGAAATATCTGCTCGAATGTCAGTGCAAGACAGCCCAAACTCTGGTGGTGTGGTTATATCAGCAATTCGTTTCTGTAAGGTGGCTGCAGAAATGGGAATTGTGGGTTATATCAGAGGTGCATCTGCTTGGACTCAAAAAAGTCCACCCTTGCAGATGTTAACTGCAGATAGCAAGTTCGAATGCGATGCATTAGCACGCAGAGAATTAACTGCAATAACTAAGAAACAGCTCAAGGATAACAGACCTAAAGCTGAAGACTTAGAGTATACTTTTCAAAAATCTACAACAGATTATGAAAATTAATACTTTTGATATAGATGGCGTTATTTACATGGGCGAAGAATTTACTGGTGTTCGTCCATGTAGAGACGATATTATAATTACTGGAAGACCTCAAGAAGAATTTATTGAGACACAAAAAATGTTAAAATCAAGAGGCATTTATAATTTACTTTACATGAATCCTCTTAAAAGAACAGATCCTGATTATAGCAGAGAATCTAGTGGTCGTTTTAAAGCAAAAACCATAAATACACTTATACAAGAAGGATATAATATTGGCATGCATTTTGAAGATGATTTGATTCAAATAAAAGAAATACAAAAAGTTCATCCAACGCTAAATATTATACATATGAAGCGACCAGATGACATACTCAACTACTAAAACATATCAATACAACTGGAATTCTTTTGATAAGGAATTGATGAAGGACTTTAATTGGTTCTTACAAAAGATAAACACAAGAGCATGTATACAATACGGCTTTTTAAATGAAGAATATGAAAATGTTGATAGACATGGTAATATCGATCATGGTTTAGGATGGGATGTAGAATATTTTCATCCAACAATTACATTAGATGACAGAATGAGATTTATTGGTACTGTAATTGCTCAAAGCCCAATTTCATTATTCAATATTGTTGGAAATACATTCATTTCGCATTTCTACGGTGGTAGAGGAGTTCACTACTTGGCTAGTGGTGATGATAATACATTAGTTGATTTTGATAAAATAGCTGATGGTGATAGTGTATATAAAAAAGAAATTGAATATAATTTAGATGTAGCAAAGAAAAGAAAACAACCTATATGGGGTTCTACAGAATTGCATACATCTATACAAACTGCTGCTCGTAATCATTGCAGAACAAAATATAAAAAACCAGATAAAAAATTCCATGCAATAGATGTAATTGAATGGGTTTCTTCATTTAGAGATTCAGGTTTCTTTGATGACATGATGAAGATTACTCATATAAAAGATATGTATGCATTATTGAGAAAACAACCTGGAATAGGAGAATATTATGGTTTTCATGGTGCAGCCTCTTCAAGTGTTTTACCACAAGTAAAATATAATCACGATCAAAGATTTGTAGCTCCAGGTCCAGGTGCAGTATATTTGATAAAAAGAATGTGGCCAAATGCTCCTAAAAACTTATATGATGAATCAATTTATTTTTTAAGAGAGAACTCTGATGCAATTGGTCTTACAACAAATGTTGACTTTCATCCTGATGCATTTAATATTCAAACTGAAAATGGTCCATTATTTTCTTTTGACCAAGATTCTTTAAAATATTATGGCACTGAAGTATTATCATGTCAATTTGGAATTTACTTGCAGATAAGACATAGTAAATCTATGTGTGCAAGAAGAAAAGTTGCAAGAGTACAAAATAAAAATACATTTTCTAATTTATTTAGTGAGGAAAAATGAATAATTTAATTACATCACCATTCAATTCTATAAATGATAATCCTGCATCTCACAGATCTGCTCAAGGTGTAATATATGCAGATCAAATAAGACAAAAATATGGTAATTGTACTATAAATTATGGAGGCACTACAATAACTGATCATAACGCATTTGATAATTTATGGGTATATCATGGAAATGATTTTTCTGGTGGCCTAAATCTGTTTGGTGGTGTTTATGGATTTGGTGGTGTAGATAACATAGTCAACTTTTCCAAGTTTAAAGGTCAAGTATATTCCATAGGCATTCCATTTCCAGCATATCATGAGATGATTGAATCAAAATTAAAGAGTGCAGAAGGAAAAGACAGACAAATACAGCCAGAATGGTATGATATAGACCTTAATAATTTAAAAAGTATGCATATTAATGCAAAAACAATAAAATATCCAAATTGCACTAAAAAATTAGTGGTTGGAGACTCACATTCTATATGCATGTATCGTCCAGGATGGACAGTTAACAGTATTCCATTTAAAACTCTTAATGGAGTGTTAAATGATGGTATAAAATCGTATATTGATGTAGAATATGATGAATTGGAGTTGTATTTTGGCAATATAGACATCAGACATCATATATTGCGCTTAAATATTGATATAAATCATTTAGCTGATAGATATATTGAACAGGCGAGTGCCCTTGGTGCCAGAATATATGAATTATTGCCAATAGAACATGTATCTCGTAAATTACCTAAGTCTGGTTATTATAAAGGTCAACCTTTTTATGGTTCGTGGCAAGAGAGGACAGATGCAAGAAATCAATTCAATGATTACATAGAAAAAAACTATGGAATTATCAGATGGACTCAAAATTTGGTAAATATCTTTGATGAGCTTGATTTTGCATACATGGAAAAGCCTAGATCGATACATTTATCCAGGCAGTACTATCCATATTGGAAAGGTTGATAATGAGTAGACCAAAACCAGAACTTCTTATGTCTGGACTAGAAGGACATATGTATAATGAGATATATAAGAGTCCTAAGATATGGATTATAATGTATAAAGATGCTGCATGCAACTGGATGAGGCAACCCGATTATACAAACACACTTCACTCAAGACAAAGCGATGTTCCAACAAAGTATTGCAGAACATTATTCCATAACAAAGCTCATGGTGTCAATAAAGTAAAAAGATTGAATAAACTATTCAAATGTGGTGATTATTGGCTAAAAGAGATCGATTTTAGCAAAAAATAATAAATAATATTGCGTACTTGATTTGGCATAGTCAGTCGCTCCTAAATTGAAGTGGTAGGATCCTTAATTTGTTCGCGCAAACTTGACATATCAATCTTACCACTTCTGCAAAATATTATGACGGCAGAAATTATAGATATAACACCATACTTAAAAAGGCAAAAGCGTTTAAACATAGTAAACGAGCCAAAAACTTTTCAAGTAAAACCCAGAAGAAGAAGAAAAATATTTAGTGAATATCCTAAAACCGTTAATCTGCAAACACTGCATAATGAGGTACTTTTTAATGTGCTTCATAAAAGAGGTGATATAGAAAATCTATTTTATTTCTATGAAATGTTAGGTACATATCTATCTCAAATAATGCAAGATGTTCCAGGTCATAAACAAGAGATTCAAATAAAAGATTTATCTGCAGCATTTAAAAATTGGGCAACCATATTTTACAGAGATGAGAAGAAAATGTCATTCATTGATGAGTCTATCTTAAAAGAAATGGTAGAAGATGACAGCGTATCATTCGCAGAGATGATCAGAAATGTAGTTAATCTAATATTAGATATTGATCAGAAATCAAAATAGGCAAGGGTGATAGACTGAGAAGTACCACCCTTACCATATCATATACATTTTAAAGGATATATAACAATGGCTATTGTCATACACAGTTATTTATATATAAATACTACTATTAGCTAATATTAATTTTATGGAGAAAATAACATGACAGCAGCAACAAATTATTTGGAAGCCAAGGTTCTAGAGCATATATTCCAAAATGCTATATCTGGTGGTTCTGCGTATGACACAAGTTCGATAACTTGGTATGTAAGCTTACATACAGCTGACCCAGGAGAATCTGGTTCTTTCACAAATGAACAACAAACAAATGCTGATGGTGCAAGCGCTGATTATACTAGAAAGCAAATATCTTTTGCTGCGGTAAATACAGCTGGAGATACGGTAAGTATTTCAAACACAGGTGCTATCACATTCCCACAAGCTGCAGCCAATTATAGTGCTGCAATTACTCACATCGGCATCAGTGATGCGTCAGATGCAGGAAACATGATATTTAAAGGTGCGTTATCAACACCTAAAACGGTAACTTCTGGAGATGTATTTCAAATTAACTCTGGTTCGTTAACTATTACATTAGATTAAGGAGAGGTAAGATATGGCAGATATAACAACGCGTGGTATAAGTTCTACTACAGTAACCAGTCCAAACCTTGCAAAGGGTTCAGCGTTAACACATAATGAAATAGACTCTAACTTTATTAATCTAAATTCAGATAAATTAGAAAACACAAGTGATGATTTCACAGGAAATCTATCAATTAAAGGTTCAGGTGCTTCGGCTACAGGTGCTGTAAGATTATATGACAATGATGATACACACTATGTAGACATTAAGGCTCCTGCAACCGTTAGTACAAATTTAACTTATACACTGCCAGCATCGGTGACCAATGGTTATGTATTAACAACAGATGGTTCAGGTACCTTAAGTTGGACTGCTAAAACTGTTGATACAACAGATGTAGTTTCAGATACTTCACCTCAATTGGGCGGAGATCTGGATATGAATGGTCAAGCACTGGTCACAACATCTAATGGAGATATAGAATTAAAACCAAATGGAACAGGTAATGTAGAAATTACTGCCAATGTGACAGAACAATATGGTGGAAATAAGGGTTTATTCATCCACGATCAATCTCAAGGTGGTTATGATACAGCATCAAGTGCTTATCCTGGAGGTTTTATGTATGGACCAGGCATGCAGATTGAAGGTCATGGTCAATATACATTTCCGTCTATTATATTAAGAAATAACTCTGATGGTACCGCTTCAAATAGTAAAGGTTATAACTATATTTGGGCTGCTAAATCGAGACCGTCTGGTGGATCTGATTATGATACAGATGATTACTTAGATAATGATGAAATAATATTCAGATATTATGGAGCTCCATACAACGGTGCAGCGAGCGCTGGAAGTGAGTTTTTTACAGCAGGTGCTTTATGTGATTTTACTGCAAGTGAAAATCATTCTAGCGGTAACTTGGGTTGTAAAATAATATTTGGAACTATTGATAATGGTTCATCGACAAACACAACTAAGCTTACGATTGATGATGAAATTGAAGCAAATGTTCCTTTTGTTTTAAAACACTATACAACAACACAACGAGATGCATTAACAGCAGTAGAAGGTTCTATTATATACAACTCAACTACCAACAAAGCGCAAGTTTATAATGGTAGCAGTTGGGATGACATGAGTTAAGGGAGATGAATAATGGCAACCATAACTGGTACACCATCTACACTCTCTTGTTCAACTTCGTTTTCGACAATTAGAGAAATAAGTGTAGCAAGTAATGAGGTAAGATCGCAGACTATAGGTCCAAGATCATTCATTACTGCTATGCCAAGATATAGCGCCACAAATACTTTAGTAAATAATACATCAAGCGGATCTGTAATTAAAACACAAAATACTGATCTAAAGTTTTCGCAGCCTGGAGTCTGTGGAGATACATCATTTGCAGATCTTAATTACGCGCAAAATGATAATCAATATATGTTTGACGATTATGTCGATGCTGATGTCGATGTTGATTTAATAAATTATAGTCATAGTCAAAATGGTATATTGGGTGGATATACAGCAGACGCAACATTTTATTCAGATGACAGATTTATTTTTGACTTTCCAGAGATTCCAATAGGCAGACCAGATAATAATGTATCAAATGTCACTATCAATGCTGAAATAGAATGGGATAGTAATATTGGCGATAGCTTAACGGTTTTACCTTATGCTACACCAGGAGGCACAGTACCCCAGGATTTTAATTCTTTTGGCACAACGGCATGGACAGGCAGCAACAATGTTATAAGTTCGAAAAATACAAAGACATCGATGTCTTTCACCGCAACTCCTGGTAATTTATCTTCAAGCGAATCAACTTTACCAATCAGACTTATATTTCAATTCGTTGGTGAAACAAGCACATTATACAATCATCTATCATCATTTTCAAATAGCGTAAAAATACACAGCATCACCATGACAATTACATATACTGGTAAAACTGCGTTGACAACAAGATTTATACCATGTGATACAGCAGAAATTAAATGGTTAGGTAATGGACAAAATAATACAAATGTTGGTGGAGTGCAATATGCTACTGGAGATAGTTCTGGAAGAACAAATGAAGAGGTTGTCCGTCATGTAGAATTTAATTGGAATGCGAGCACATTTGAAAACTTACCTGGTTTAAGCGATTTTGCCATGTCAAGAGTAAATGTTTTAGAATTTATCAATCAACCAAACACCAGCAACAGTACATATAATACTGCAAGCAGTACTCCAGATTACAGATATAATGTTGAAGAAGTTCCAATGAATACGAGTAATGCCGCTTATAGACCAGATATGATTAATGATTATGAAGTATTTCAAGGTGGAACATCCATTGGTAGAGCCAGTATATTATCACAATTTTATTCTAACAGGAGATGGATGCCAGAAAAAGGCAGTTTAAAATGGCCAAGAGCTACAGGTTCAGGCGGAATTTCAGATTTTACATCTACTATTGGTGGCGGTCCAGTTGCCAAAGCAGTAAGAGGAGATCTGGATGTACCAAGACCAAATTTCTTGGCTTTTGATCAAAACTGGAAAGCTAATGGTTATGAAACATTAGAACAACCAACACATTTATCAGGTGTAGCGCAAACACAAACATTTGCAACTCCTGATTGGTATAATATAGCAAGTGTATGGAAGTTTAGACATCAATTACAACCTTTTACTATCAATTATGCAAAATCACCAGTTGAATTCGAATATTTGTATCCAACAGAAATTGAAGCAGCGGTTGGTCATCCTGCTGAAAGAAGTGAAGCACAACTTAAGTTTCCAGGTAATATAAAAGCATTTGTACAATTTACATATATTCCATTAGTTCCTGGTATTTCGTCAATGACAACGACGAGTACATTCAGTCATGGTTTGTTGGGTGTAGAACACAGATTGTCAAGCAGCGATGTAGGTACCACACATAAAATAAGTGCAACAATATCTACAAATGGTGGAATAAGACAAGATGGTGTAGCAAACATTTCCACTTCTGCAACAATGGCTGTAGATGGAGGTATTATACTTCCAGGTATTTCTGCAAAATTATGGAATGCATCGTTAACTGCTGCAGCAAATCCAATTGTATCACCGTTGGCAACATCAACATTGAGTACATCATTTACAACATCAATTGTTGGTAATGTACATTACAAAGAATCACAAACAGAAGTTGGTATAAAAGCATTTGCATTTACCACAACAATTAATCCAACATTAATAATAGATGTAGAACCTGCAACTCAATCATTTGCATTTACCATGGATCCAATAACAGGATCTTCAGTATTAACAGAACCTACAAAATACAGACAATTGGTGTTAGGTTCATTTACAAGAATTGCGACAGCGGCCCAGCAAACAAGATCCGCAGCTGTCAATTCTGATAACAGAACATATGTACATCCTGCTGATAGCAGATCTATAACTGTTGATGGTCAAATAACATCTATTGGAATAAGTGGTTGGAATGCTCCAACATTTAGTAAGTTTTATAAATGGAATAGTACATCATACGAAGAACACAGAGTTATTAAACAAAAAGGTAATTTAGATGACTAGAAAAACAAATACAGCATTAATTGCATTATTAGGAACTATATTAATGGGATTAAGCACTTGGGCATTGATAACAATTATAGAATTACAAACAATGGTGGCAATGATGCAACAAGAACTATTAAGTTTAGATAAAGTTATTGGTAGAATATATGCGCATATGGATAGGTTAACAAAATAATGGCAAAGGTAAAAGAACAAACAACACATGAAGCGGTATTCCATAAAACAAGTATTGGTAGAAAACCATCAACTTGTAAGATGAATAAATCAAAGAGAAGAAGTTTTAAAAAATACAGAGGGCAAGGCAAGTAATGAATAATACAGCATGGTACAAAGATAATGATGGATCCATAATTAATATAACTGCTGGCAGTTTGGCTTTAGATGTATCTATAAATTATGATAATTGGTTAAATACAACTGAATATCTTACATCTGCAGTTTTTACAACTCCATCTGGTATAGATCAATTGGGAGATTTTACATCAAATGGCGGAACTGTAGGAGTTAAACAACATATTGCTGTTTTATTGGCCAACTATAATACAACAGGTGTATATAACTGCGATTCTGTAGTGACCACCAGTGAAGGCAGAACATTTAGCAATAGATTTAAGATAAAGGTAATATAAATACTATTATGAGCGCATCAGGATACAAAAGAGATAACACAGGTTTATACATAATTAAAGATTCAGGTTCTACATTAGATTATACAATCGATTGGTCTGATTGGTTAGCTACTGGCGAAACAGTTAGTAGTGTATCTTATACAGTCCCATCTGGAATTACAACGAGTACTGCAATAGGATCTGCAGCTACTGCAACAACAAGTACCACAACCAGGGTTACCCTTACAGGTGGTACAAATGATACGATATATACAATTAAAGCTTCTATGGCAACTAATCAAGGAAGAACAGTTGTAAGAAACTTTAGAGTCAGAGTAGAGGACGCACATTTATAATGAGTGAAGAAATTAAAAATACGGTTGAGCAACCGAAAGAGCAGGGAGAGGTGAATCCAAGAAATCCATATAATATTAATTTGGATAAGTTAAGATCAGCTGCAAAATATCAAGCGAGTGATAAAGATCTTGCAGACAAATTTGGTCTAACTTTAGAAAGATTAAAAAACAATTATATGAAGATTGTTGATAAAGCGCGAGCTGAAGGAAGAGAAGCTTTGCGTATAATGCAATTTGAAAAGGCGATGCAAGGTGATACTCGAATGTTAATTTGGTTAGGTAAACAGTACTTACAACAAAGTGATGATCCACAATTTAATGTTAATGACATGATATTACCTTGGTCTGATGACCAGTAATGGATTTAGTAAAAGTTAAATGGTGGGATATAATTGGTCATACTGAATGGCATGATCCAAAAAA
>CEON01062647.1_pt1 | contig 13251 bp, 14 predicted proteins | sample 530291 | NCBI WGS metagenome assembly CEON01 (sample SAMEA2619888, study PRJEB7988) | marine metagenome | biome: marine biome (ENVO:00000447); feature: surface water layer (ENVO:00002042); material: "saline water (ENVO:00002010), including plankton (ENVO:xxxxxxxx)" | depth 5 m
CCATCCTGCTGACATTTAGTCCTCCTCTATAGGTTCTATTGGTGTTAATAAGTCTTTCATGATTACGAATATGGGAGTTCTATCTCCTAACCACGCACCTTCAGTGTTGTATTCAAAGTATTCCATTGCTTCTTCATACGCTTCATCCCCTATTGCTTGTACAACATTTAGTCGTGTTTCTGCATCCATGTCATCAAAAGTATATTCTTTCTTTTTTTCTTTATAAAAGTCTCTTGCAATTATTTCAATAGCTTTTTCTCTATCGTATATAGCGTAGGGTCCTTTAAACTGTTGATGCCCTAAACCTATAAATGCTTCTTTGAGTCCATCATAATATATAACTTCATCATCATTTTCTTCACAATGAAATACATCTTTACTAGACATTCTGTTCCCTACTCTTTCTTAATTTATTTGCTTTTTGATATTGTCTTCTTACACTTTTAGGTACAAACTCTTGTTTGTCTCTATATGTTTTAAGTAAATCATCTTTTTGCAGTTTCTTTTTAAATCTTCTAAGTAATTTTTCAAAAGTTTCGTTTTTCTTTAATTTTACTATCATGTTAATCCCAGTCTATATGTTCTATTAAATTAAATTTATTCATATCTTCAAAGTCTTTTTTCACTGCCCATGAAGGATTACACACTTCCATATCAACTTCTAATGGTATGTCAAGACTATTTTGCACCATAAGCTCTCTAATCTTAGGGGCTACATCATCAACCTCGTCTTCATGTATTTCACATATAATCTCATCGTGTACTTGCAGTAATAAATTGCTTTGCTTATCTTTCAAATAATCAGCAACAGCTACCATTCGTTCACTCATAATATCAGCACTTGTTCCCTGAATTAAATAGTTAACCCCTTTGTACCCAAACTCACTAGGCACCCTGTAAACCCTACCATACTTATTTCTAACTTGTCGTTCTGTTTTAATTGTCCTAATCACAGAATTAAAAAACTTTCTAGATCCCTTCATGTTTTCTAGATATGTATTCTTATATTCAGCTGCTAAATCTGGAGTTGTGTTTAATTGTAGTGCTAGCTTATCTTTACCAATACCATATATAACTCCAAAAGTAATTGATTTAGCTAATTGTCTAAAAAACTTAAACTGTGAATCATCCTCTGTTACATTAAAAGCAATCTTTGCTGCCTCACCGTGAAAGTCAACATTGTCCTTTTTCATCAACTCATTCATTTCTTCATTGTTGACATAACTCATAAAAACCCTAACTTCCATTTGTGAATAATCATACGCTATCATTTTATAGTTTTGCCTAGGTATAAATAAATTTCTTATAGCTATTTGTCTAGCATCAGTAGGGTCAAACTTATCTCCACCCAAAAAACTCCAAGTATCTAAAACATCATCTGTCAATTCAGTATTAGCGTTACCACCTTTGCTAGATACTATCGCAGCTACTCTACCTCTGATATCTTCTTTATCAGATTCAGATAATTGTCTGTCCTCTACATAAACTGTATCTCTAGGTATATTCTGCAAGTTAGGCGAGCTAGATGATAACCTGCCTGTTACCGTACCCCAGTTATTAAAACTAGTATGAAGCACAGGCAGTTCTAAATAAGGTTCTATATATGTAGACCTTATCTTTTCTAATGCTCTATATTGTCTTACTAATCCTGCTAGTGGTGAGTTTAATCTTACAAGAGCCTCTTCATTCCACGCCTCTGCACCTTTTGCAGTGCGTAGTGGTGAATGTACACCCATAGCATTAAATGTTTCCCCTAGTTGTTTAGTGCTACTAATATTAAACTCATGCCCCACTAATTCATATATTCTATTCTTCAAAACCTCTATTCTAGTCAGTGTTTTATCGTAAGCCTGTTTGGCATACTTGTTGTCTATAACTACACCACGTCTTTCCATCATGTAGAGAGTTTTAGTTAACTTTGTTTGAAAATGAAACAGCTCTATTTGATTACTAGTAACTAATTTTCTGAATCTATCTTTATATAGTTTTCGTGTCCATTTAACATCATCTATACAGTATGGTCCTAAAACGGATGGAGGTGCTAATGAAAAATCTCTAAACCATTTATTTTTCTTTAAAACTTTTTTAGTTTCTAAATCATATGCTCCAGCCTTTTCTCCATAACTTCGCACCAAAGTATCCGTCAAACTAAGCCTATTTATTGTAGTAGGCTCTGTCATTCTAACCATAACAAGCACATCTAATAGCTTCATCGCATCTATGTTTATACCTTCGTTGTGTAAAAACTTAGCATCAAACTTTACATTATACCCAACAACAGTTTTACAAGTGTTGTTAATAAATTCAACTAACCGTTTTAATTGGTCTTGAGATAAATTAGGTTCGTCTGATTGATGCCTAAAAGGAAAGTAATACGCATGTTCACTATCAAGGTCAGCTAAACCAATACCACATAGCTGATTCATATTATATGGATCAAAGCCATTAGTCTCCACATCCATTATCCACATAGGCGAATCAGGTAATGAGTTTATAGTATCTGTAAATGTGTCTGGTGTTACTATCATTGGTAAGGTGTGCAAACTCCTCGGAAGGACATTTGAATCCGAGGAGTAAGCATTTATGGAGGTTAGTTTAGAATAATGAGTCGTCATCATCAATAGCCACAGCATCCGATGGTACATCATCAGTTGTGGACTCCGTGTTACCGTATCTCTGACTTAGATACTCTTTTATTGGAGTAAGGTTCTTTACTTCTGCTTGTTTATCTTCAGGTAACTCTAAAGCTCCTGACGTAGAAGTAATGGTATAAGTGGTATCAAGACTTGAACCTCTTCTTCTTACTCTCATAACAGTCTTATCTAATGCCCCGTTATCCTCATATATATCAACGAATTGATTCCAATTGCTGTTCTGTGCTCCAAAAGATAGAGTAAGAACTTTAAAATCATTCACTGTTTCTTTATACATTTTTGATCCTGATGGGCTAGTAATTTCTTCCCATGAATCAACTCTCTGCTCTGTGTGTAATATTTCAGTTACATATCCCCAAAGTGCAAACTTGTGTCTTGGAGCTTTTCGTCTACCGTCTTCGTAAACCATAGCTTCACTAGGAACTGAAGAAACAGGTTCTCCATCTTCTACTAATACACTAGTCCAACTCTTGTCTACGCCCTGTTGAAATTCATATACATAGAACTCTTCCATGTATATATCGCCTTCTTCTCCTGTAGCCATAGACTTCATGAACACTTGGTCCCCATCTTTTAACCAAACCTCTTTACCATTAGCTTCAGAGTTTTGTGTAGCTCTAGTTTCTTTAGACGATATGTTATTTTGTATCATACTGATTCCTGACATGTGTCCTCCTTTACCAGTATTTTTTATTATTAATTACGTTTTTAAGTATATCACAAGATTTTATATCCTGCACATCTTTATATTCTTTAGGTATATCTATAGTAGAAACTCTTGTTTTGTTGTGTAATAATTTAAAAGCTCTATCTTTACCTATCTTTCCAGCATCATCATTATCTAAACATAGTATTATTTCTTTAGTTGGTAATGTAAGTAGTAAATCTCGTTGTTTATTTGACATACTCATACCTAATAAAGCAACAGTTGGGTAACCTAATTGATTCATCCATATGGCATCTAAAGGTCCCTCTGTAACACATACATATTCAGATTCCTGTATGTAAGGTTGTCCAAAAAGAACATGTGATTTCTTCAAACCTTTTGAGTATAAATACTTTGGTATCTGATTCTCTTGTCTAATTATCCAACCCACAGTCCTAAAGTCTTTATCTTTAACTGGTATAACTAAACCGTTGCTTGGTGTAACACCACACAACCATTTTCGCATACTCTTCTTATCAAAACCTCTATCAAATATCCACTTAGGCACCACGCCTGTCTTATAAGGTATGCTTACTTCAGGTAAAGGACCTTCAATAACTGGCGTTGGTTGAGTAAATAAACTCTTTGTATAAGTATCTTTATAATTTACTAAATAATTACTAACTTGCTTAAAGTCCCAATCTTTATACTCTTGGATAAAACTCTTTAGACTACCCTGCCCACACCCAGCAAAACAAATCCAAACCCCCTTATCTATATTTATAGAGCAAGATTCAGATGTATCATGATGAAAAGGGCACAATATAGATACTTCATCATTACCAACAGGCACATCTATGCCTAAATTAAGTAGTGCTTGTGTCCAGTCTATCATTCTATTATTATTTAATTGGGCGTATCCGGTAAATATAACCATTCGTCTCTTTCCAAAACCCTTCAGGAAAAGTAGTTCCACATTGAAAACAATATGGATCATTCTTAACTAATCCTAATACTTGTTTAGTTAGTAGTGAGTACATATCTACGATTGTTTTACCCACTCTTAATTTGCCACCATCAGAGCATTTGCCGCATTTCTTGTCAATTAAACGTGTCATGATTCTCCTCTATTCTACCTTTGTCTACATCCCATACAAATTCAGTAGTAGATGCCCCTAAGTCACCGTCTCTATATTTCTGAAACATAATCTCTCTTAGTTGGGGTTCATCTTCTATCATACACATTGATATTGCTACATCAGAAGCTCTAATTAAAGCGTCTCCAAATGCGACCTGACCTGCAGTAGGTTGATTGTACATGTTTGAAGCGTCTCTTGTAGCTTGAGTTGATGCAATAACTGTAGTATTTGTAGACAATGCCATAGTTTTTAGTCCATAAAACAATGAGTGTGACTGCTCCCAAGCAGCTTTATTCTTATCTGCTGTAGAAACTAAGTACACACCATCAATAATTAGTACGTCTGGACTATATTTACGCACTAAATTAGTGATACTTGGTAATGATATACTGTCTTCTCCACTAATATGGTCGCATACCAACAAGTTTTTATAGTTTACTTCTTGTAAAAAGCGTTTATACTCGCCTTCATCTATTTCTCTACCGTTTCTTATAGCACTATGAGACAAGTTGTAGCCTAATGAGTGCCCTAATAACACATCCATACGCAATGCTATAGAAGATGTAGGCATTTCAGTCGAAACTAACAGTGTTTTGTGCCCACTTCTTATAGAATCGGCTGCTAATTTACAACATAACCATGTTTTACCCACAGTAGGACGTGCATATGCTGTAATTAAGTCTCCGGGTTGCCATCCTACACCAGATGCGTTGACCATATGGAAAGGAGTGCGTATACCTATCAAACCATCCCCCATTTTTCTAATTGAACTACGTCTTTGCCACTCCTCATACCTATCTAAACCACCATTATCGTATTGATTTACGTCTTGGTCGTGCAATATCTCTACATCATTAAGACTATCCATAATAATACCTAATGCTTTCTTAGGATTATCTTCTAATATGGTCTGATTTGAATTAAAAGCGTTTACTATGTTTCTAAACATGACTTGTTTACCAAACTCATCTAACGCATAATTAAAATTTATTGATTGAGCATCCGGTTTTAAAGTACTAAACTTCTCTAATAAGACTTCAACAGATGGAAAGTCAGAATATTCATCAATATATTCTTGAATAAACCTATAAGTATCCCCATGTTCAGCAAAATCTTTAGGAGAATAAGTAAAGTTTTTAAAATTACCCGGATCACATAGGCTGAAAATGACCCCAGATTCTATAAAATTAAAGTTTTCCAATATTATTTCTCTTCGTTTAACTTATTTCTAAGCGACTTTTTTACTTTGTATATGGAATAGTTTACCACAGTTTCTTGCCCATTGACAGTTTTTGTATCAGATATGTTTTTTAAGTACTGCTCTATGTCTTTCATAGTATAGTTTTGTAACTTTTTAGTAAGGAATTGTTTTTCACCTTCATCTAAATTTAAAGAATCTATCCAATCTATAAAGTCTACTTCATCTAAATTTTCATCTAGCTGTTTTACAAAGTCGCTAAGTTTATAAGTATTGTCATCATCTGAGTCAGACTGCATGTCTAAACTATAACTCTGTATTTTTTTACTAGCTTGCACCCATAAAGTTTTTAATCTATTAGCCATAGCTGTGTGTAAATAAGTATGAAAGATTGCATTTCTATTAGGATTATATAATTTAGCAGCTTTTAATACAATTAAACGTAACTCTTGAGCTAAATCATCACGATCATAACCTTGTATATAAATGTTAGAAACCATTTTATTAATCTTCGGTTCCCATTTCAAAATTAGATCGTTGTTTATATCCACTGTTATGTTTCCTTTTGTCCTGATAACACTTCTGTGTACAGTATACATTTTTTAATTTTAATCTATATCCTTGTAATATTCGTTTTCTAGTCCTATAAAAAGGCACTAAACACCAAGAACAAGTTAGCTTAGTAAATTTCCACTTGAAAGAACATTGTCCTTTACATATCCCACCGCGATCTGTGGTTATTTCTCTACATACTTTACAGTATACCACACGTTTAGGTTTAGGTGGGTTAGTTTGTAAGTCATTTTTTAATAGAACTTCTCTTGCATATTGTCTAGTTATGCCAACTTTTCTTGCGATTTCAGCTGTAGACATAAAAGGGTTTTGTTTCCTAAGTCTAACAACTTTATTCTTTGCCTTCATTTTCTAATTTATCTACTTTACTAGACAATTCTTGTATAGCTTTAATTAATATAGGTACAAATTGTTCGTATCTCGCCCCTAATTTTCCGTTAGGGCTTTGATGTATTGGAGCAAAATCATCTAAATCTGTAATATTATATTTTTTTAAAACTTCAATTACTTCTTGAGCAATCATACCCCTATGGGTTTGAATGTCATCTACAACATCTTCTTTCCATTTATATTTTACGGGTCTTAAATCATTTACAAAATCTAAACCTTCTTCAATATCTTGTACGTCTTTTTTGTCTCTTCCGTCAGAAGTTGTTATACTACTACTATTTGCAAATAAAGCTGTCCAAATCTTACTTCCACTTATTCCTAATGAATGAGTATTAGTTTTTGGAGGAAAAAAATTGCTATCTGGACCGACTCCAGTAAGTTGAGCACCTCCTATTTTTAAATCAGGAGAGTGTGTGGTTCGGTTAGTGCTAGCATCTGTTTCCTCAGCTGATGATAATCCAGTGGTCATATTAGTAAAGAACCAACTAGCTTTTCCTCCAGAATCTACACTAGCATAAGCTATACCTAATTTAGTACGAGTTCTAGAGCTTATCAATCTATCTCCACCTGTTGTCAGACCATCTCCCCCATTCCTATCTTCAAAAGTAGCTTGAGATTTAATTTGAAATTGTGATATACTTGTTCCCGGTTCAAAGTAAATTACATATATTCTATCAGGGAACCCATCCTCATCAGTGTCAGTAGGGAGAAAAGATCCCCCAGCATCAGCCCCGCTAGTTATATCTACTACCCCATCTGAATTTTCACTAGTGCCCGCTGTAATGTGAAAAACTTCACTTCCAATATATAAATTACCCGCAGAGTATCTAAGAGATACATTCTCTCTAGTGGTGCCTGACGAACCAGCAGTAAATGTGCCAGTAAAATGAGGTATAGTAAATTCAAAACCGTCTTTATCCCCATCTTTATCATCATCGTTTTGATCATCAATAGATAAAAAATCTGGTTTTATTGCAGATATAACAGTTTGAGTTGATGCACTAGGAACAGCTAATGTTTCTATATCAGTATAAGCCTGCCCACCATTTTCATAATATGTCATAGAAGTAACTATTTGTTGTCCTGACCCATTAGCAGAGCTTACACCATGATGAGCTGCATCCGCTGCTATTATATGTCCAGCTCTTAAAGGCACATAATATCTAATATAATCATTAGTAGTTAAACTTCCAGAGTTCATTATAGCTACAGCAGTGTTGTTTGTTACTTTTTCTAAATATCCAAAGGTATCAACAGTACCATCTTGTCCAGTTAGTTTAGCTATAACATGCCCGGCTCTTAAACCTATTTGACCATTAATTGTAATTGTGTCGCCTTCTCTACTAGTAGTACCACTTGAGTGATCATCTGTAAAGGTAATTTTAGTTTTTGAACCTACTGAAGCTGTAGATATTTCACCCGATCCTACTTGAGTCTCAAAAGAGTAATAAGGCATAAATTTACATTGAAATCTACCTCTTTGTTTAGGTGTGTTAAATTGTGCAAATCTAGCAGCAACAGCCGTTCTTATATTGTCCGGATTGTCATCTACACCAAAATCCATAGTAACAGCTCTTTTCTGTTCGTGAACCTGTTGAGGTCTATAAATATCTATGGCATCAGGATCTTCTTCACTTGTTAATGTTAAGTAATTACCCTCACTAACTTTATTTAAATATAGCCTATCTCCCGGAGATACTAAAGCATCAGCATCATCTGTACGCGTACTAGATATCAAAGCTGTTCCATCAGCAGTATAAGTGCCGTTACCTGCAGATGGAGTTGAACTTAAATACTGTAAATAACCTACTAAAGGTTCATCACTACCTGCACCATCTAAAACTAGTCTAGCATCCCAATCAGTTGCCGCATCATCTTCTTGTCTAAGAGGGTCTTCAACTCCTGTGGTATCATCAATTTTACCTATTAATTTTTTATTAGTATACGCCGTTACTAAACCTTGGCTAGCTTGCACTACCTCTGTATAATTAAATACTTCAAACTGTACTTCATCAATTTTACCTGTTTCAGTATCTCTAAGACGTACAACTATAGTATTAACTCTTTCGCTTTCCATTTTATCAAATGAAGCTCCCGGTTGCATTAATATAGTTCTACCATTTTCCGTAATAGCAGATGATGTAGGATATTTAAAATCTAAAAGTCCTGTGCTGTTAGTAACCCCTGAAGGAGCAGTATCTTTAGTTGTATCAGTCGTACCCGGCATAAAACTACTTCTAAAATAATTAAACATTTGTGCTGGTTTATGAGCACTTGAAGGAGATGTTACATTTGGGTCTGCGTAAAATATATATCCATAAAAATGCCCTGTATCTGAAATCCTATCTCTTAAAGCAAGTCTTTGTATGGCTTTTAAAACTGTTGAATCAGTGCTAGCAAAAGTAATTTGATGTCTTCGAGCATTCATTTTTTGATCTACTTTTGAAGTTTCAAATCTTGTGTAACTACCACTAGAAGTTTCAGTTGTTGTTAAATTATTTTCTGATCCGGGAATACCTTTAAATTGAAATCTTTGAATTAATTTTTCAATATAAGCTGATGTTTTTTTAGATAATGCGACACTAGAAAAATCTGCATTTGTTTGAGCTCCGTTATTATCTTTTAGTGTTATGGTTCTATCAGCCCCCTGTAATTTACTTCTAGACAATTCGTATAAAGCATCTTCTGCCGTAAATTGAATAGTATTTCCTGCTTGCATTCCGTGTTGTTTGGTAAAACTTGTAATTGTCCCAGTAAAATGAATTGTATAATTAGCCCCATCTACAATTTTTATTGGGGTGTTATTTTTTAATACATCATCAAATACCCCTAAAGAATAATTATCTCCTGTTGGGGGGTTTGAAACAACTAATTGTGCCATTCTTGGGTAGTACATATCATCTTTGATGAGTATACTTTGCACTAAACTTGCTCCACTTGTAGCGTCCTTTAACTCTTTGTATGCAAAAATTGGGGTGTTGTCTAAATGAGCAGCAGCAGATGTACCATATTCAGCTCTATCTATTGTAATAGTATTACCATCAACACCACTTACAGTGACTTGTTCACTTTCAATCAACAAGTCCATTCCGTTTTCTATATGATGACTACTGCCGGGAGTAAGCCCCGCAGCATCTACAGTTATACTGGTTCTAGAATTAGATATACCAGTTCCAGCCCCGCCTCCTCCATCATCCGATGTATCATTTAACTGGGCTACTTGTATCCAAGCATATACTTTAGATTGTTTAAATGTTCTAGGATCTCCTGCCATTACGAATCTGACCTCTTTTTAGCTACGCATACAATACTAAATGAATGCCTATCTTCTGTTCCGGGAGCTAAATCAAACCTTGCTTGTTGTATAGCTATGTCATAAGATGCAATAACAGTGCTACCATCAGCAATCATAACCTCTAAAGGAGACGCCGAAATGTCGTAAACCTCTCCAGTAACAAAGTCTTCTAACTCTTCTTTAGTAGGCACACTATAACTTGTCCCACTTTTATCAGGACCAGTAACAGTTTCACTTGGATCATCTGTGTCTACTAATCCTGTGATAGTTATTGATGGTCGTAAAAAACCAAAGTCCATAATTTGTGGGCTAACACCATTTGGTAAAGGAATTTGCACAGGAGTTTTTACATAGTTAACAGAAAAAGAATCTGCTTTTATAGCAAATCTTCTTTCATCTGAACCCCCTGTTTTTCCATTATATAATAAAACTGATAAAGCCATTATGCTGTGTTACCCCCACCTAATATATTTCTAATGTTTCTATTATAGAATGCCATTGGTCCTTCTATAAGACCTCCCATAAAATTTTGATCTGCATCTTCTTCATATGCCATCTCTTGACTTGTGCCCGGAATAAGATTTGGACCTCTTGGTAATGATTGATTAGGATTCATAAATTGTCCAAAACCTGCGGTGGCAGCTGTTCCAAACGCTAATCCACCTACTAATCCTCCGAATGGTCCTGCAATTGCTGTACCTGCAACAGTACCTATAGCTGCTGCCATCGCTGAAATTATTGCTCTTGCTGCATTTATAATTCCTGCCATCGCTCCTGATTCTTCAAAAGTTCTTGTAATATCTACAGCTTGATAAACTAAACCTACTAAACCACCAGTCTTTAAAAAGGCTGCTAATTTACCCGTTATACCAGAAGATATTGAGCTTACATATGTGTTAGCTAGTGCTTGACTTGGAACTAAAGCTCCTGCTAAACCCCTTCCTGCTAAAGCGGCTCCCATACCTTCTAACCCTGTGGCTAGACTAAACATACCTCCGCCGCCTCCGCCTCTGCTTTCACCACCCCCACCACGAAGAAAACCAACTACAGTGCCAAATAGTTTTGTCAATATATCTACTATATTCATAATTCCAGACGCAGCTCTACTCATAGTAGATTGTATAAATCTATTATAAGCGGGGAACATACCGGCTAAGTATTGTAAAACAGATGCGAATAAAGGCATAAGTGGGGCTAATGTTAAATCAATAAACCCACCAAGAATAGTAAATAATGCCCCTAAAGTATTTGTAAAAATCTGTGAACTTTTTAATAATACTGATAAGGTAAATTGGATACCAATAAGTTGTGCAATAGATTTCTGATTAGTTTTTTCAGCTTTTTCAGCAATATTATTAGCTTGCCTGCTGGTTACAAATCCTCCTCTTGCAGCTGATTGAATACCTTGTGATTGTATATCAGCTGTTTGAGCCGCACTTGAAACTATATTAAAATCTACTGTATATGCCTCTACCATTTTTAATATGCACTAGGATACTGTGGATGTGATGCTGCTTGTCTATGCTTTGCATTACGCTCCATTTGTTCCTGTTTATACTCCTCTATAGACGTATATGTTGCTAACAACATTGTCGCCTCCGTTGTTGATAAATTTTTTATATCAGCAAACGATAATCCTATCGTAAGCAGTGTCAACACTGTCGCATAGTGCGAAAAAATAATCGACTCCTTTGTTGACACTTGTATGTTTCTAAGAAATCGATCTATCCTTTTTTTACTACGTCAACATCTTTTAAACTGTTTTCAAAAGCTACAGGCACTAGTTTTTCTAATGCATTACCTAACTCACCGTTTATACTATCTAAAAATTGATCATTGGTTTTACCCCAAGGAGCTGATAAAATTATACCTTTTAACACCTCTCTTATGTAAACACCACTATCAAATGTAGAGTTTCCATTAGCATCAAACTTCATACATTTTGCAATTATTTCATTTTTTAATTGCCAAGTAATAGGTTTGACAGTTACGTCAAACTCATCGTTTTCTACTTTTACCGTATAAACCTGTGGTTCTTCTTTAATCTGATACTTTCCTACATCAAAACTTTTTGATGTTGAACTTGACTCTGTTGTCATATTTTACTCTCCTATGTGTATACTCGTTCTGTATCTGTTACTATTATTGCTAAATTTCTACAACTAAACTCTGCTGATACTTGTAAAATTGGGTCTCCACCAATCATGTGTGGAGCTGATGTTAAAAACGCCCCATTTTCATTTAATCCTGTTGCTGCACCAGTAGTTTCATCTCCTGAAGTGTAATCAGATGGAATTAATATTTGTATACTATCATTAGTTCCTCTTGTAAAAGTAAGTTCAATATTAAATCCTTCCATACCGCTTCCGTAGTTACCCTCTAAAAGTAACTGTTTAAAAAATTCTGTAGCAGTATTTCTACCCACTGCACTAGCTGAAGCTGCAGAATCTGGTAAAGCAAGTGTACAACTAAAACCGTAACTTCTTCTACCTTCTCTTACTTCAGTTGGACCTCTGTGCCTACCGTGTCTAGGAGAAATGTAGTATCTTGGTTCTGAACCATTACTAATTCCAAGTTGAAAACCTCTTACTCTTGCAAATTCTTGCCCCATAAATTTAACCGAACCTTGTGAGAAATAATATGGTTCAGTAGATGGAAAAGTTATATCACTATCTGTAATGCTCGCCATCTCTGCGTATCTAGGCATACCTGCTGGAGTGCTTCCACTAAATATACTAGTTAATGCTGCTTCTGAACCCGGATTTACATTAGGCTGTGATACTTCTTCTTGGTTATGCATCATATCTAAAAATGTAACTGTGTCCCAACTGGTCATTAACATACCACCTTCATCAGCTGATATAGTACAAGAGTCTACAAACCCTCCTACATATCTTCTATCAAAATCATTAGCAGCTGTCTCGCCACTATCTCTCATGTGTAAATGCCATGACATAGTATCTAATAAAACTGATTCTTCGATCCTATGTTGTACAACTGTACCTGCACCCACTTCTCTTATAATACTGTTATCTGCGTGATCAAATCGTAAAGGTTTATCTAATCTAGCTACATTTGTAGTTGGGATAGCCTCTACTTTGTGTATCTCTACATTTTTATCTGCGGTAGGAGCTGTTCCACTAGAACCTCCTATAACAGTAGCACTAGTTCCATTGTATATAGCAATGTGATCCCCAGCAGTTACTCCGTGTGAACTTGACATAGTAATAAATATGTCACCTTTACTTGCGGGTTCCGTAATTGTAGCACTACCTGTAACTGATGCTGGCACATCATACACTGTGCCAATTGACCACCTAAGAGGTTTACCACTTAAAGGTATAAAGCCCGGTAAA
>CEON01101771.1_pt1 | contig 13223 bp, 2 predicted proteins | sample 530291 | NCBI WGS metagenome assembly CEON01 (sample SAMEA2619888, study PRJEB7988) | marine metagenome | biome: marine biome (ENVO:00000447); feature: surface water layer (ENVO:00002042); material: "saline water (ENVO:00002010), including plankton (ENVO:xxxxxxxx)" | depth 5 m
GTAGCTGTATTTGGATTAACTTCAATACTATGTTCTTCATTTTCATACTTTTGTTTTTCTAATATTGTTGGCTTTATCTCAACACCAAAGTTAGAATTTCTATCACTAAATGTTGAACGAGCTGGAATTATATTTTTTAGTCCATCAATAACCGAATCATTAAACATATTTTCATGAGCTCTTATAAATTTATTAATATTAACATTTGTTGGATATGCATCAAAAAAATCATCCCTAAATGTATCAAATTCATCATATGATTGTGAATAATAATTTATTGGATTACCATATAATGTTTCTAAATTAAATCCACTTAAATTATCTAATATAAAATCATCAATGTGATTTTGTGGTGAACGATATAATTCTAATTTAGGTGATGTATTGAATTGTGGCTTTTCATTAAACCCATCCGTTAATGATTCTATGGCTGGTATATCTGGACTTAAATTACCAACTATTCTATATTGAGGGTTTATTAAAATATTATTATCATTTACAACATTACTATTGTTATCTTTAAGTGTTAATTTAACAACATCCACATAGTCAAAACCATAATGATTTGAACCTGTAAAATCAAAATTAATTCCGTGAATAGGAGCACTAGTGCTAACCGGACTGCGAGTAGAGCCTAAATCCATATTTGGAAAAGTTGTTGTTGGTGAAGAATCTATAAATCTAATATCTTGTACAGAAGATGAAACCGCAGATGCTGTTGCATAATTTTCATTCAGTTTATAATAATAAACCAATTCATTTTTATATGACTCTATTGTATTACCAACAATTGAAAATTTATTTAAAACATGTTGTCTAAATCTTGATTTACTTAAAGCAGTAGACCATCCTCTAACTTGTGACAGTGAACCTGTAATTTCTGGATTTAAAGCAGTGTTTGGAACATTTCTTCCACCAAACGATAAATTACCTGTCTCTAAACCTGAAATAAATGAACCAGTTACTACCCAATTTTGATTTGCAAAATAACCCCTACCACCAACTGAACCAGTCATAACATCACCACCAGTTATGTAAGTATTTGCAAGTCCACCACTTACTGACATAGTTACATATGCATAGGTTTTTATATTTTTTCCATCTTGTAAAGCAGCATGTAATCTATATTCATTTATACCACTACCACTAATGCTAGATGACATTCTTTGTAACATTATATTCCATAACTCACCATCTTTAAAATTTAAATATGATGTTGACATTGATAATGCATTATCAGCTATTGCTAAGGAACCTGTATTAGAATTATTTAATCTAAACTCAAGTGAAGAACTTAATCCATCCGAACTTGGTTTTAATGTTAAGTCAAACATTGTCTTGTCTAATGTTGCGGCAGCAGATTTTTCTAAAATTCTTTGGTTATTTGTTGATTTAACATGCTTGTATACAAATTCAATTGTATTAACTGGCGCTTCTTTTCTATAATGATTAGTAGTAAAAACCCTATGAGAATCTCCATCGATTCTAAAATTATAAAGTTTTTTCTTACCTTGAGTTTTTGAAATACTTCCAGTTGATAAATCTAAATTTATATCATTAGATACAAATTCAATATCAGGTGGATTATCTGGAAATATATTTTCATTAGATGTAGCTCCACCAAATTCTTGAAAATCTAAAACATCAGGTGGATAACCATATGTGTTTAATAATGCTCTAACTGAATTTTTTGTTCCCTTTGATTTATAAATGTATAATAAATTGTTTAGAGTTTTTCTCCAAGTATTGTTTTTAATATCATCGATTGAAGTGATACCACTTAAATAAGAACCCAATGTATCAGTTAAACTCCCACTAAATGGGTTGATAGCTTGCCACCCCATATTGGATAACAACATTGGTAATGTATTATTAGGTGGTGAATTGGTTTTTTTATATCCTCGATTATGTAAAGTTCCCATTGAGTCAATATGATTTCTAATTAAATCATATTGTTCACCTTGAAGTTTTAAGAAATCTTTCATTTCATTATAATCAGAACTGTTTTGAATATAAAGAGGTAAATTGTTTTCAAATGAATGAATGTTATCGGTATCAAATGTTTCTGCTTTTGTCAACATATCATTATACCAATCAGTCCATTCAGTTGAAGTTGTTTTAAAAATAGTATCGAATGGTAATACATTACTTGGGTTTTTTAATGTTACTTTTACATCTGTAATATATGATTGAGTCAATGCTGAACCTGATACTATGTCAATATGAAATAAATCACCAGCTGGCATTACAGAACCAAAAAATGGAACACCACTTTGAGTTACAACTGTCGTTGGATATAAACCAGTTGAGTCTTTTATTTGACTTGAACCTGTCTTTACACTTCCACTTAAAACTATAATTTTATCTGAGTTACTGGTTAAATCATTAGCTCCAAAATTTAACTCACTCATATCATTATTCAAAGTATTTGGAACAAAATATGATTGAGAAGCTTCGTATATAAATCTTCTATACTCACTACCAGTTACACTTGGTTCAAGTATTGATGCGGTATACGCTGTATCATGTGGTAATATAAATCCATTAGTTAAAAATCCAGTTGGCGTATTGTTAGTAATTTCTCTTTTTATTTCTAAATTATCTGTACCTTTAAGTAAAAATGAAAGATACACAGAACCACTATAATTAAAAAATGGTTTATTTTGTGCATGATATTTTTGAGAAAAGGTTTCAATTATTGTTGATTCACCAATGTTTGAATTATTGTAAACTAAATTAAATCCACCATATTGGCTTAATTCACGATAATTATCTTTTCCCTTTACAATTGGATCTTTGTGAGCATAATTTTTTAAACTTGGTGCTGAAGCAGTTGAATCGGTTTGTGCATCAAAGTATAAAAATCTTTCATATGGTGTAAATGTTTTAAATTCTTTATTTATTTTATTAAATAAATTTTTTCTTGTTTGAATTATATATGGTGAATCAATATTTAATGAAGATGAAACAATAAGTGAGCTAGATATTTCTGAATAATATCCTTGAATGGTTTCAACTTTTGTTTTAAAATTTTCTAATTTCTTTTTAGCCGAACCAAAAAATGTATGATTTTCAAATTCATTAAAATCTGTATTTAGATTTGGATAACCATATTCACTTGATGATATTAAAGTGTCTGATTCAATTTCACCAATAGAAGCTGAATGAATTAAATCATTTAAATTTTCAAATTGAATGTCATTATTATTAGAATTAATGTCATTATAACTAAAATCAGTCTGTAGCCCATCACCAGACAACCCATCACCAACATCAGAAAAGTAATATGCTTCTTGAGTTTGTGTTGTTAAAATTTCTTTTTCAATTGAAGTTAATCTTAATTTTGAAAATCCAAATGGTATTGGTTCATAAAGTTTTAAAATTAAAGATTGATTATTTTTTCCATCTGTAATTCCATCAAATGCATAATTCATTATTGGAATATGATTTCCATTTAAATTTAACACAAATCCGAATTGATATGTATTAGTTGAATTACCATTTATATCTCGATTAAACTGATTTTCTAAAGATGAGATAATATTTGAATTTCTTGTAATATTTTTATCAAGTAGTTTTAAACGAACTTCTTTTCTTGAAGTTGATATTTCTTTAATAACAAATTGAGGAAGAAATGCATTATCTGTATCATCATCATTTAAATAAAGTTGTCTTAAAAAATCAACTTGTACCGTATAGTCACCTTGAGGTAATTGAAATTTATCAAATATATCATTTGGTTTTATATAAATTTCATTATTAGGATTTTTATATATTTCAAAATCATTACGATTAACACCATCTTCATATAAATCTCCAGAACCAAGAAAACGACTTTTAAATTCCACATCTGTATAAAATGGTGATGTGTTTATTAGTAAATTATTGGGTGTGTTAAATGTAGTTAGTGATGAGAAAAATATAGCTTTACCATTAATACCAGAAATTGAATCAGAGGGAAGACCTGTGACAGCCACTTGATTATTATTTGAAAAAACAATAATACGAACATAGTTAAAGTTGTTCAAAGAATCTACATCTAAATCAGTAAAATTATATCCCTCTTGTGAAAGAATTAAATCCCTATCTTTGTTATTAAATTCAAAATCAAAACTTGGCATTATAATGCTCCTTTTTTATTGTCTGTTTTCTTTGGAACTTTTATAAATGAATCTCTTCTCATAGGTTCACCTTTTCTGGTTTTTTTAACTTTATAATCACCAATTAACAATCCTTTGTTAGAATTACCACTTGAATCAAAAATAGATTTACCACTTAATTCACCTGTGTTTAATTCTAATTTACAACTTTGTTTTAAATCATTATCCTGATTCTCATTTATAAATATCTGTCCAACAGAAGTTTCTTCTGGAAAAGTTTGAGATGTAGTTGAACCATTCCAAAAATCTGTATTTGTATATGGTGTTAACACAGTAGTTGTTACCACTTCATAATCTGGATTAGCAAATGTCTCTAATGGTCTATTCGTAGTTCCTTCAGGATCTGCAGAAAATTCAGATTCAATAACTGGTGTGTCTGTTATGATTATGTCTTCACCTGGTACTAATGGTATTTCCTCTTGTGGAGCTACTATTCTAAATGTAGCTATATTATTAATATCATACTCCAAATCAGTTGATAATACTCCACCCATATAAGCTCCTACTGCAGGTGTTCCATTTCTAAAAACTCCTATTGTGTAATTATCACCTGGTGGTGGGTCAAACATAATTCCATCATTGACTTGACCTAAGTAAGCCCTAAATAGTCTCCTACCAGGCGCACCACCTGCAACAATTCCAGGAGTAGCTGCAGCTATCAATGTTACAACAGACAATGTTCCATTTTCTTTTTTTAACAATTGTATATTAACAGAATCATTATAAATGTGGTCTTCTTCCCATCTAATATCAATAAAACCCATACCTTCATCATCAGCTTGAAATTTTTCGCCATTAACTGGATTTGTAACTCGTAGCTCTGGTGGGTTATATGTTCCTCCTTCACCAGGACCAATAAGTTGTGTTCCAATATCAGGTGAAAAACCTTCAGGCTCTCCTTCAATACCAATCACATCACCAAAATCAGAAATACCAGTACCACCACCCATAATTTGACCACCACCAGTTATTCCACCAGTTTGACTCATAACTTGATTTTGAGTATTACCACCTAAATTATTAAATGGAATATTTTCATCAATACTTTGTATATAAGCTGCTATATCAGGCCTACCATAATTTATCCATTGTCCAGGATATAATAAACCTAATTCATAATCACTCATCCCTTGTCCATTATAACCCTCTAAAGTTTGTAAGTGTGAGTCATCTGTATTGTAAACCGTATTAGTTAATGTACTTTCTATTGGTATATTTAATAATTTATTCATATCGTAACTTTTATTAAAATATCTACATTGTTCTAAATCAAATTTTGTTATAGATTTTCCTAATTCATCATTATCTCTATCATTAACTAAAAACTTTTCATCAATAATATCTGAGTCACCAATTTTACCACCACTTAATGTATCTCGCACACTTTTTTTATACTTTGAATCTTCATCAACACCACCAATAACAGGAGTTGTATAAGGCCAAGGTATTGTGGTATAATCACTACCACCTAATTCACCAAAATCAGGATATTGATTTACAGGAATATCTAAAAATAATCTTGATGTGACAAGTTTCCACCTTCCTAATTGATTTGTTTCAGAATCATAACTGATAACTATACTTTTTATTGTTTTTATTCCAGAAGTGGTATAAGTATTGGTTTGAAAATCATATGTTAATGTTCCCTCCGAATCCGCAGTTCTGTATGATAATGTCATTGTATGAATGAAGTCTCCTATTGGGTAAGGCATCCAACCCTCTGAATAATTCTGAAATGTTGTACTATCACCACCAGTATTATAAACCCAACCAAACTTAGGATTATTAGTAGGATTAGATGCTGTCTGTAAATCTATAAGTCTTAAATTACGATACTCAGGAAATCTTTCTTGCATTATTTCTATTAATTTATCTACCGTATTACTAAATGCCCCACTAGTTCCATTAATATTATATAAAAAATATATAAAATGATTTGACATACCATTATTGTTTTCGTTAAATGCATATGCATTAAACAACTCAATAACCATATCAGTCATATATTCCCAATTATATCCAGTTTCAAATATAATACTATTTCCATCCTGATAAAAAGTTGGTGAACCACCAATGTCTAAGTCTACAATCGTATTAGGTGCCGCCATAGTTCCGCCTCTTAAATAATAATGTAGAAGCTGGGTAAATAATTTGTGATTAGAAAAACTTGAAAAAGGTTGTGTAGTTGTGCCAGGTCGTATTGGTTCATTCGATCCAAAGTCATTGATATCAAAATCAGGTTTATCTCCCGTAAGTAATATTAATGGATGGATATCACCCGGACTCCCATCACCTGCTGATGGTGATGTATTAAAATGATTTTCCTCATTATCAAAAATTTTTGGAATGTATAAATTATTTTCTTGTAATTCTCTTACCTCTTCAACAGTTTCTGGTCTAGTATTTATCCAGTCTTGAAGTGTTTTAATTTTATCATCTTTATCATCCCAATCAATAACAAAACTAAAATAATTTTGAAAAAAGGGTTGTTCATTGACTGGATCAATTATAGAATAATTTAAAGCCACTGTAGCTGGTGCTGAAGCTTTAAATCTTTTTTGAACACTAGTATGATAAGTTTGTAAATCAACATCTTGTGTTATCGTTTTGTCTTCGTTTAAAATATTTATGTTTGTTAATGGGAAAAAATCTGGAAAACCAATTGGTGAACCATCATCATTGGTTACACTTCCATCCAGTTTATTACCTGAACTGAGATTATTACGCAATTGTCTGTCAGGATTTATTAACAATAAATCATCTATGGTCATATTGTATTGTTCAATTCTATATGGTGGTGTAACTGCTCCAAAAAATCTTTCAAATTGTTCTTCATCTGGTCCTATATTGCCTTGACCATCCTCCCAATTATTAACACCTTGCATTGATGTGTTTATTGTTATGCTTAAAGTTGTTATTTTATGAGCAGCAGATTCAACACCACCTGAACCTCCCCCTCCTTGTACATCTAATACTTTTTCAAGAGTATTAATATTAAATTGTGTTGTTTTTCCAGAAGCGAAATCTCCCACATAGTCAAATAAATCAAAATTATCTATTCTATAAACTACATACCTTTTTCTTCTTACATCCGTTCCAATCCATCGGTCTTTATCACCTTTAAGTCTAAAACAAAAATAAATTGGATTACTTTGATTTTCATCAAAAACTTTTGTGTTCAAGTCATCTTGAGTGTTTTCTGGTTCAACTAATTCAAGACTGGTTGTAGGATTAAAACTCTCATTCATATTTTGAAAGTCTCCTAACTCAGGTCCAGTTTTTAAATTAAATAATATGTTGTTTCCTTCTAACCTTGTCATATTACCCAAGTCTCTATCCCGTTCACCAAATTCCTGATCGAAAAATTCTAAATCAGATGTCATATTATCAACCATATCGTTATAACTTGCGCCAGTGGGATTAAATCTTTTTTGTGAAAATAAATATCCTTGAACTCTATTGTGTTTGGATTCTCGACTATCAGTTCTAGCTACATATAATTCATCAACACGAATAAAGCTGTCTCCTTGTGCTTTTAAATTTCTTGCAAGAATAGCTTCATTTACATCATCTCCAACAGCTTTTGTGTATAAATCTTTATTTTGAAACTTATCGTATTCTACAGGTAGTCCAATAGAAGAAGTATAATTAAAAACAGTTTCATCTAATTCAAAACTATATTGACTTAAATCATTAAATTTTGGTTGCCCTTGAATTAATTTTTTATTAGCCATTAAAACGCTCCATTTCTTTTAGAGGTTTTTATTTTATTAAATGTGTTTCTTTTTAATGGTTTTAAAGTTTCATTATTAAATTTAGGTTTATAATCAGATATACCAAAACCTAAATTTTCATTTCCGCTTTTATCATCAAATACATTATCTTCAGTTGTTTCAGATATAATGTTTATTATTAAATTTTCATTACTTTCCGTTTCATCTGTAATAGGACCTTGTAATGGAAATGGTATTTTATTATCTACCAAAGTATCTTCAATAAATTTACCATCTTGTCCATATTTTGGTAATGCAGGATAATAATAATCACCAAACCAATCCTGTTCTGCATAAGTGTCTACTATATTACGAGTAGAATATGTATTAAATCCTAATTTATAATCTTGTTCTTCTCCACTTTCAACAAAATTATGTAAAGTTGTAAAAAATTCTTCGTCATTGAAAGCAAACAATCCAGCTATTAAAACCTCACCATCAGGATTAGATTCATTAACCCAAGAATAAAAGTGACAACCATTTCCTTCAGAATCACTTTGAAAAGATGACTCGTTTAATGGTGATACAAAAAATTCCCAACCATTATTAGAATTACCATAATCTGGATTTTTAGATATACGATTTGATGTGTTTAAATTACCATACTCCATTCCACCATTTAAAACTTTAAACCAACCACCAAACATAGTTGGTATATTATTAGCAGTAATGAATGAACGATAAAAACCACCCCAAGACCTATTGTCGTATGGTGAGTTTTCATTATATCTTGTAACTATTCTTATAGCCTTTTCATATCCAGGTAAATCATCTATTTCGACAATTCCCATATCCCAATAACCCATTAAAAATCTTTCATCAAAGTTGTTACCATACCAACCCTCCACATCAGGTAAATTACCACTTGGTATTAAACCCAATGGTAAATTCTCAAATGTAGTTGTAGCATCAGACGAATCATATTGTTTCAAAGCATCCAATGGTGGACTTATTTTAAGGAAATCAACCAAACCATCTCTATGAAATATAGGATAATCTTTAGGTATTATGTTTTTCCAATATCTTATAGATGCTGGATTACCTACACTCTCATTAATTATTTGATTCGCGGTAATGACTGTTGGATTGGTAAAATATGAATGTGGTTGACTTAAATCATTTCCAAATGGTATATCATTTGGAGATTGCCAATCAAATACATAATCAGGATAATTATACTGATTTAATTGTGGATTGTTTTCTGTCCCATTCCCTAAAATGATTTGTAAAATTAATTGAGCTATATCAGGTCTAGCATTTTCTTGAGAAATCCAAAGTCCGACATCTAACTGATTTAAATTTCCAAGTGTCTGAATATCAAATTCTTCAAAGTATTGTGGAAATGGTAATGTCATTAAATATTCAGGTGTTGTGTCTATATAATCAAATACATCAAGTGGTACACTCGTATCAATTATTTCAAATCCAAATAATTCCCAAATTGACTTTGGTTCATTGTAATATTTAATACTTGTTAAATCACAATCACCAATACCTTTTCCTAATTCTTCCTTAATTGGTGAAATACCATTATATATTATATTTGAAGAAGGAGGTAATAAATTAAGATTATTATCAGAAATAATATCCCAACTAAAATTATAAAGCGGTACAGATGTTATGAAAGAATATATTTCACCAAATTGTAGTGTGGGTATAGTGCCTACCCAATTTCCATCTTGAAAGTTTGCCGCTACACTATCACCTAGTATTCCTATTATATTATCTGGTATATTAGTTGTATTAACTTCTAAATCTGGACCAGGCCATTGAATTGTAAAAATATTATTCACACTATATCTTTCAATCATATAACTTGGTAACACTTCTAAATTATCTATATTTTGATTTTCCATTTTCAATAAAGCTAATTCTGTTTTTAACTTATCACTTTTATTTTTAAATTCAACAAAAGTTTTTGAATTACCTATAAAACCCATCTGTCTTTTTACGGATTTATAATAAGCACTTTGTTTTGAAATTCCACCAACGACTGGTAAAGTGTTTTTATATGGAATAAATGAAAATCCATTATCACTAAAATAATTAAAGTCTTCATCTAACCCCTCATTAATGTTTATTCTTAAATTAAATTTTTTTACATGAACAACACCCAACTCTTCATCATTTTCATCTACTTTTTTTCTTATCATTAAACCTGACACTTCAAATATACCATATTCTTCATAAGTGTGATATAAAGCTTTTTCTTCATCTATTTGTTCAGGTTCACTAAACTCAATTGCTGAACCATCACCCCAATCCACATCTTTAATATAAAACAAACCTTTTTTAAAATCATTGTAAATTGGTGTTCTTGTAACATCAAATATTTCATCAGTTGGATAAGTTGGGTAAAAATAAAATTGAGCTTCTAATGGAGCAGTTGAATCTTTGTATTGTTCTGGCTGTAAATCTTTGTCATAATACTTTGTTAAATCAGCTTTTCCATAATTACCATTAGATATTTTTTTTCTTACATCCACATCAGGCATAAAATCATAAGATTCAACAACTTCAAAATCATCTAACAAAACTCTCCCATAAAATCTATTCGCAGCTTGAACAATTAAAAACAATCTTCTTAATTGTTGAGATTGATGATATAAAAATTTATCACCTAAAACAAATGTATAAGAAAATTCTTCCCATTCATCCATTATAGAATTTTTAAATCTACCAACAGAACCATAAAATGATGTTCTTTTATCAACAGTGTTATCGGTATGATATTCATCACGATAAGCTTGTGAGTTAAATTCACCACCATCGGGATAATAAATATGTCTTTTATTATATGGGAATACTCCTGCACCATTCACTTCATCATATTGAGTGAAATCTAATGTTCTTGATGGGCTGTATATATCACCATCACTATCAACAACAGCTAATTCAACTTCTGGTTGTGGATAATCTCCTACAAAACGACTATCTGTTTTCATCTTAAAAGAAACTTTTATTGAAGAGTATGGTTCTAAAAAAGATGATGCATCAGAACCACCATCATAAAATTTAATAACTTGATTTAATGACCTGTATTGATTTTCAGTAGCTCCACCAAAGTCTGTAAAATCTGGAGATATAACACTCCAATGAAAACCTCTATCTGTAGTGTAACCGCTGTCATTTGAATCAAGTTGATTCGCACCAATATTTTCTTGAGATTCATCAAAGTCAGTTGATAAAAACTCTAAACATTTTCCATAAGAAAAAGCTTCATTACTAATAATCCATTTTGCTATATTTGGAAAACTTACTGCCGATGGACTATCAATCCAACCTCTTGGTGTTGCGAAAGGTGTTGTGATGTTTGTTATTGGTGCATAAGAGGGAGAACCTTCTGCATATCCACCTAAATCTGAATCAATTGCTAAATATTGACCATTGTGATTACCAACAAAAGCATCATAGTGATTCATAAACAAAAAATTAGTACAAGTATTTTCAGTATTTGATTGTTCTATGGCGTGTCTAAGATTTTGTTGTAATCTCAATGGAGCTCCCATTGGAATTGGTTCATCACGATATTCATTAAATGCTTCTAATTCTTCTCTATAATTAAAAAATGCTGACCATTTAAGTAAACTAATGGTAGGTGTATAACTATTATCATAATCATCATATATTGTTCTAAAAGTAAATTTATATTGATTACCTCGTCTAAAGTACTGAAAATCAGAATAATAATTAGTTCCATGATCTTCAGTATCATAATCACCTCTTACATATCTATCAAGGGAGGTAGACCACACAACCGATTTATCTCGTGTAGGAGAACCAGGTGTAACATCTGTTATCCTATATATATGCATATCTGATATAGTAGTTTCGTTACCATCTTCATCTGTATTCCTTGAACGAACCCAACTATTAGGCATATAATTAGCTGCTATATATAAATCAGCTGTATTCCAAGTTTTTATATCCCACCAATCTTCACTCTGATCACCATCATCAATATTACGATTAGCGTAAATTGTAGTTGATACGAATTGATAATTAGCAGGTAAATTACGATAGTCAAAAAAATATGCATAATAACCAGCATAACCAGTTCTTTTTTGGTTATCTTTTAATTCAGGATATGGATATGTACCATTGACAAATGTATCTGCAAAATCTCGTCCAGTTTGACCAGCTTCTAAATAAGCACCCGTGCTATAATCATCATTGCTTTCATATAAACGTTCACCCCTTCTTCTATCTTCAATACCATCATAAGTACAATAACCCCAACCACCTTGAGGTATGTAATATCCCTCACTTTCACCAGTAGCTGGATTTTTGAAAATACTTAATGAATATTTACCAGAACCATTTTCTATCAAATTAGTTTTAGAAATTACTTTAAAATCTGAACCTAAGATATCAGGATAGTTATTACTATTTTGATTATCATTATCAAAAGTAAACATACCTAATTCAATTCTACCATCTTGATTGGAGTTTTCTAAACCTTGATTTGTATTTTGAAAAGAACTTGTATCAATGTCCATTCCACTATATGGATCAAATGAATTAAATAGTGTTTGTTCAATAATAACACCATCTACACCGAATCCAGTTGAAAATGATTCTGAGACTATACTCATTTTAATCTACCTTAAAACCACGAGCTCGTAGTAAGTCTGTTTTTGATATAATTTCTACTTTACATTTATTTCCTCTATTAGAGAAACTTGTATAGTTGCCTGCTAAGTCTCTATGATTTAACCAAAAGTCTGTATCATTCTTATAACTATTATAAACATCGGGTTCAATGTCAGTTTCATTAGGTTCAATTACATTTGGATTATATGAAGCACATATGAAATACCATTCATTGAAATCTTCTGGAATGAAAGTTGAATTTATTAACCTTAAATTAACAGAGCTTTGTACACCATTTCTATAAGTCAATTCAGGATAACCCCAAGATATTTTTCTTGCAATATCATTACCAACATGAGAATCTCTAATATCACTTCTCATTCCATCAAAACCATCTTTAACTTGTAATCTCACAAATCTAGCAGAATTTGATATTCTAAAAATACCTTGATTGGATAAATTACTGCTGTTTTCAACAGTACTTCCCCAAGTATACAGTGTATCACCTTCTTGAGCTAAACCTCCTTCACCACCAGTTGTATAATATGTCCTTTCATTTTTATTCAATACAAATGTTTCTAATTTAAATCCAAAGGGATTTTCTTCTCTTATTGGATTTCCAAAATTAAACAATGTACCCTCCGACACTCTATCTAAAAATCTAACCCACATTGTAATGGTAAAACCCGTATCTAAG
>CEON01000990.1_pt1 | contig 13222 bp, 13 predicted proteins | sample 530291 | NCBI WGS metagenome assembly CEON01 (sample SAMEA2619888, study PRJEB7988) | marine metagenome | biome: marine biome (ENVO:00000447); feature: surface water layer (ENVO:00002042); material: "saline water (ENVO:00002010), including plankton (ENVO:xxxxxxxx)" | depth 5 m
GAACAAGACACTACAAAGGTATCTGATCTTGAAGCAGCTCAAGGAACAGCTGCTGAAGCAGTTGCTGCTAAAAGAGAACTTCAAAAGGGAGAGTTAATTACAGACTATCCTGATATAGATGCTTCAACAGTAGACAAAGATCAGGTATCAGAAGCTTTTGGTACAGGAGAAGTAAAAGCTGCTTCTATGCAAGATGAATTAACTACCTTGATGGATCAGTTTGAGGGAGGTAATACACCACCTTGGGCAGCAGGAGCAATGCGTAAAGCTACTGCAGTGATGGCACAGAGAGGTTTAGGTGCATCTAGTATGGCAGGTCAAGCTATTATACAAGCTGCTATGGAGGCATCACTACCAATAGCACAGATAGATACTGCTAATAAACAACAGGTTGCTTTGTTTAAGGGTGAACAAAGAGCTAAGTTTATGCAGATGGAGTTTGATCAAAACTTTCAAGCTAAAATTATAAATGCTTCAAAGATTAGTGAAATTGCTAACATGAACTTTACTGCAGAACAGCAGGTAGCACTAGAGAATGCTAAGATGGCACAGACTATGAATCTTGCTAACTTAAATAATAAACAAGCATTAGTAATGGCAGAAGCTGCTCAGATCTCTCAGTTAGAAATGGCTAGTTTAAATAATAGACAGCAAGCTCAAGTTCAAAATGCACAAAACTTCTTGCAGATAGATATGGCTAATCTTAATAATGAACAGCAAGCAGAAATATTTAAAGCACAGACTATTGCTAATACTATTCTTAGTGATACTGCTGCAGCTAATGCATCTGAACAGTTTAATGCATCAAGCGAGAATCAAACTGAACAATTCTTTGCTAGTATGAAGTCTCAGATTAGTCAGTTTAACTCTGCACAATCTAATGCTATGTCACAGTTTAATGCAGGTGAAGCTAATGCTGTACAAAAATTTAACTCAGAGTTACAAGCTGCAAGAGAACAATTTAATGCACAGATGTATGCACAGATAGCACAAGCTAATGCTAAATGGAGACAAGATACCACTACTGCAAATACAGCTGCTGCTAATCAAAGTAACTTTCAATTTGCAAAAGATGTTAATGGTTTAACTAACAAAGCTATTGATGAGATCTGGCAAAGAGAAAGAGACATCATGAACTTTGCATTTACCGGAGCAGAGAATGCTAAAGAAAGAACTATGAATCTTCTTCTTGGAGACAAAGAGTTAGAAAAAGTAAGACTACAATTAGATAAAGCTGAGAATGATGCATTCACAGAAAATATCTTTGGTTTACTTTTTGGTAGTGGTGGAATAGGTAGCCTATTTGGTGGTAAAGGATTGATTGGTCAGTTATTTTAATTTGATGTTATTTAGAGGCCTACTTATTTTACTTTCGTTATTATTAATATTAAAGGGGACAGATATGTCTAGTATGTATGAACAAGCTTATAATCAATACCTAAAGATGGAAGGTAGTTCTTTTGTTTCACCTGAGAAACCTAAATCGTTAGGTGGTAGACCTGATGTTAAGGTAGCTGATGCACAAATATCTAAAATAGGAGCTACTAATATTGCTATCTATGAGAGATTTAGTGCTATTAGAAAAGAAAACAAAAGACTTAAAGAACAAAACTTCTTAAAAATGAAAGCTTCTTCAGGTAAGGATCAACCTATTAATACTAGACCAGATTTAGAAAAAGAATTTTCTGAGTCTGATGAATATAATACTGAGAGAGCTAATAGATATTTTAAAGATTTAAAGAGTGAGTTTCCTAATCTTACTAAGAAACAACTTAGTGCCATTGTTGGTAATCTTCATCATGAATCTAGAGGTTTTACTGCATTTAAAGAGACTGGTGGTAGAGGTTTAGGTGATGCCCAATGGACAGCTACAAGAAGAAAAGAATTTTTAGACTTTACTAAGAAGAATGGTTTAGATCCTAAAACTTATGAGGGTAGTTATGCTTTCTTGATTCATGAACTAAAGAATAATAGAACTCATGGATTTACAGAGGATTTTATGGAGAAGTTTAATAATCAAGATTTAAGTATTAGTCAGCTAACTAAAATGTTTGAAAGACAATATCTAGTTGCAGGTGAACCTAAGATGCAAAGTAGAATTGCTGATGCTAATTTTTATTTTAATAGAGAGGACTTATAATGCAATTTAACAGACCTGTTCCGGGTCAATCTCTAACATCAACACCTAAAGGTGCTCCATATGAGAGACCCCCAGAAATAAATGATCCAGTAAAAGCTTTAGATTACCACTTAGATATACTTGATAATCCTAAAGCAGTGGAACAAGCAATGTTTATGTTAGAGATGGGTATAGATTTGTCTACATTAGTAGAAGGTATTACTCGTAATGCTGTGATGGAAGGTATACATTCAATAGATATAAGTTTAATAATAGCACCTGTTATACATGAATACTTAAAAGGTTATGCAGATTCATTAGATGTAAACTATGATGAGGGTTTTGAAGATAAAGAAGAAAATGAAAGAATATCTTATGCTAGAAATGAGGCATTAGCTTTAAAGTTTTTATCTGAGAGACAAGAAGGGAAAGGCAATATGAGAGATGGTGAGAGAACTTATTTTGAAGATTACGAGACTGATGAAATAGATCAGGATATGGTTGTAACACCTGAAGATATTGAAATAAAAAAGGTTATTCGTGAAGGTCAGGGTGACATGGCATCAGTTGAAAAACCAAAAGGATTAATGGCGAGGGCATAAAATGAGATTAACAGCAGTAGGTATAAGAAACTACCAAGATAAAGTAGAAGCTCGTCAAGATCAACGAGAAAAAACTATTATGGATTTATATGCTAAAGGTGGTCCATCAACTATAAGAAAACTTTTTGGTAAATCCACTATTGATAATAGAGGTATTAATTTATTTGATACTAAAAAATCTAACACTGATGATTTGGAAAGTACTAATAAAAATTTAGATATAGCTGACATTGAAATGTCTTACTTAGACACTCCTAATCTCTCTACTAAAAATTTAGCTATAGCTGAAAATTTAATAGAAAACTTTGGAATGAATCCTAATGCTGTAGCAAGACTAGCTATAGATCCTACTAGTTTTGAAAGACTTGCAGAATATATGAGTAAATTAAGTGAACAATTTTCTGAAAAAAAGTTTAAAGAAATGACTAAAGAAATGGCTGCTCAAGAAATAGGTAATATTTTAGATACTGCAATATTTAAACAAGGCACTACAAGTGGTAAATTAGATATGTCTGCTATTGAAAAATATGTAGGTAGAGAGCTTGATGTTTTGTATAAAACAATACTTCAAGAAGAACAGTTGTCTAGTGGTGCAGTAGTTTTTCCTGAGAGAGTATTAGTAGAAACACCTGATCCATCTAAAATACCCGGATTTATAAAATCAGCTTTGTCATCCCCTTATAATAGAGCTTTACAAGAACAAGGTTTTTTAAGAAGAGAGCTTGCAAAATTTACAGCTTTAACTGATCAAGGAACTAACTTATCACCTTCTCAAGAAAATGAAAAACAGTGGTATGTAGAAAGAAATAAAGAAGTAACAAGAGCTATAAACGAATTTAAAAAAGACAGGTTTGGAGAGTTAGCTTATATTTATGGTGGATCTTTTTTACAAGACATGTTAAAAAATTATGCAAGTTATGAAGAGTTAGCTCCTATACAAGAATTAATTAGTGTATCTGAAGATGCTCCTCCAATCAGAATACCTGCTAATGTATTAGGGGGTCAAGATCCAAGAGATTTTTTAAACTATTTAATACAAAAAAGAATTTTAAGAGTTGGTGATCAATTTATTTTATACGATCCAACTACAAATAATACAATATTACAAGATTATATAACAGAATAATGCCTTATAGTATTTCAGAAAATTTAAACACAGGTTCAGGTTATAGTATATCTGAAAATATTAGTAACAATAATGGTTACAGTATTAGTGATAATGTTGTGCCTCAAGAAATGCCTGTAGAAGTTCCTGTTGGAATTGATAAACAAACATATGTTGACTTAGATAAAATCTTTGAGGAATATGGAGGAAAATATAAACTAACTAAGGAAAAAATTCTTGCTGATCCAAGACTGATGGATGTAGTAAGGTCTAGTTTAGAAGCTAGATACATGCCCGGTGGTGTATTAACTAAAGCAAGAAGAACTGCTGTAGGTTTAGCAGGTGGAGATTTTGGTGGATTTAGTGGTAGAGACTATAGAAGTATGTCTGATGAAAAAGTATTTGAAATTTGGCAAAACTGGATGAGATCTTTTTCAGGTGGTCAAACAGTAACCACTGGCAATGAATTAGCTTATGGCATGAATGCTCCTGATGAGATTAAAGTACAATTAGGTGCAGCATATAAGTTATTTGATGATGGCATGACTAATGCTATAGTTGGAGATGGAACTCTTTCTGAAATGGGAGATGCAATATGGGACTATACAAAAGCAGCTGTGTATGATCCTAGTACATTATTAGGATTAGGTTTAGGAAAGCTTATAACTTTTGGTGCAACTAAAACTACAGCACAAACTGCAAGAAAATTAATGCTAGCTGCTTATAAAGAGGCAGTTAAGAATGGTGCTACAAAAAAGTTTGCTTTACAACAAGTTGGTAATGCTGCTCTTAAAACACTACCATTAGCATTTGTTGATGCCACAATAGGTGCAGGAACAGATGTTGGTTATCAAATGCAACTAATAGATGTTGGCGTTCAAGAGGAATATAGTGCAGCTCAAACTGCTTTAAGTTTTGCAGGTGCTATGGCTGTAATACCAACACTAGCTTCGTTAGGTGCAAGTGTTAAAGAGTTTAGAAGAGGTCCACTTAAAAATACCTTTTTAGCATTCGATGAATTTGAAGAAAACTTTGCAAAATTAGGAGCAAGAGAAGCAGAAAACATACTTAAAGTTTCTGTATCTGAGAATATGGATAGTATTATTAAATCTGTTGATGAAAACTTTGGGTTAATAAAAGGAGATACTAAAAACTTTTTACTATGGCCTGAGATAAAACAGAAAGCAAAAAAGAAAAATATTAAACTTGGTAAGTTAAATGATGCAGAAGCTCTCAATGCTTTCTATCAATATTTTTGGTTAGGAGATCCTGAGAATGGAACTAAAGGATTTTTTCAAGCATTACAAGAAGCAGGTTTTGTAGCACACCCTGCTTTGATAGAAAAATATGGTACTATAACTGGAGTTTATGCTAATGCTATCACAGAATTTTTACCTAGAGGTAAAGCAAAAGAAATTGTTAAACAGTTTGAAGATAAGACTGGATACAAAATAGAATTTGCAGATGTGTTAAGAGATCGTAACACTGGTGAGGTTATTGTAGATAAAGAAGGTAGAGCTGTATTAAAAACAATAACTAAAGGAGATGATGTTACTGCATCAGCATTAGGTTTAACATTTGCTGACTCTGTCTCTAAAGCAGGTGAAGCTTTGTGGCTTCCGTCTGAATTAGGTAGACTTCAAAAAGCAGGTTTAAATATTAAAGATGCTATTGATATGGCAGCAGGTACTATTAGTAAAGAAGATTCTCCACAAAGGAGACAGTTTTTTCTATCTACTTATAAGAGATTATTAACGTCACATTTATCTACAACAGGTGCAAATATAAAAGGTTTTACAGCAATGGTTAGTATTAATAATCTTGCTGATATAGTTACAGGTGCATTAAATTATTCACAGGGTGCATTTTACAAATATGGTTTGAATGATTTTGCTTCAGCAGAAAAATACTTTAATGAAGGTTATGGTAATATCTTTGGTTCTATTAGAAGAGGTTTTGATGTAGTATCTCCAGACTTATCTATAGAGTATGCAGAGATGATATTTAATCTTAACCCCAAAGTAAAAGAAAAATTATTTAGAGATGTAACTGGAGATGGTGGTGTAAGAGAATCATTTGAGCATTTTAATTTAGACAAGGCTGATATTATTACTAACGCTGCAGGTAAAGTATTAGATGCTTATACTAAAGGTGTTCAGACAATAACTTTAGTTAGACTACAAGATGATTTAACTAAGCGTTGGGCTTTTGGTACTAATTTAAATCAAAGAATAATGAGTGTATATGGTGTGAGACCATCAGAGTTTTTTGCTAGACCTGATGTTGGTCTTGAAATGGCTAGTAGTAAATTTAAAGAACAGGTTTTAGATAGAGCAGTGTTTAGAACATTAAGAGAAACAGCATCAGTAAATTGGTCAACACTGCCAACAAGAAATGGTTTTAGAGCCATGGCTAAAACTATAGAAAATTTAACTAACACAGCTGATAATTTTGGTCAAGGTACTCTAGGTTTTATTGTTCCTTTTGGTAGTTTTTTAAATACTACTATTGCAACTATGGCTGATTATACTGGCTTAAATATGCTGAGAACAATGCATAGAGAAATAACTGGTCAGACTGCAGACTTAGCTGATTCTACTGTAGTGGAATCTATAAGCAAGGCTGTTGTTGGTTTAAGTGCTATATCATTAGGAATCCCTGCAGCTAGAGATAGAATATCACAAGGTCTGGGATTTAACGCAGATAGAAAAGATGATGGATCTATAGAGGATAGGACTTATGATTGGCCCATATCTACTATAAGGTTAATGTCTCAAATGGTAGCTCATGGTATGGGTACTAGTAATGATATAAAAGATTTTAGACTACAGAATGTACCTCAAGATCTTTTTGATGAATTAGCTTTACAACTAGGTGGTCAAGCAGTAAGAGATTTAGATTATGCAAGTCAATCTTTATTATATTTTGCTAGAGAATTGACTCAAGGTAATGCTCAACCACTTTTAGATGTTTTAAATGGTTCATATTCAACAGTTGTTCAAGGTTTTACCAGACATCTTGAACCCATTAATGTTGTTGCAGGTATAGTTACAGATCAAAATTTGAATCCTAATCTAAGAGAAGGTGATAAATTACAAAATGAAATAATTAAATATGTTAATAATATTCCTACTTTGTTTTCTAAAGAAAATTTAGCAAAAGATTTACCTAAAAAAGCAACACCATTTAGAGGAAAGTATTTTAATCCTGATATTGGAAAATTAATTTTAGGTATTAGAACTCTAGAAGAACCTAATATTATGGAACAGTTAGCAAATGCTGCCGGTATGAAATACTGGGATGTATTTAAAGTAACTGCCCCTAAAAGTGTGCAAAATCAAATGAACTCTATTGCTCAACCTTTTTTTGAATCAAGAGCAGTGGAAGCATTAAAAAAATATCCTAACTATTTTAGAATGAGTCAGGATAGAAAAGAATTTGTAATTGCAGAAATATCTGAAGCTGTTAAACAAGATGTGTTTAAAGTTGTAGAAGATGGTATGCCTAAATCAATTAGTATTATTAGGTTATTATCTAATAAAAATAAGAAAGAAGTACAAAATGTTATAGACTTTCTTAATATAGACGGTGTAAATAAACTTGATGATGTATTAGACAAAAAAGATTCATTAGGTATTTTATTAAAAATACAATCTCTTGTAGATATTTATGATGAAATATTTTATAATGAGTTTAATATGGATTAATCTTCTTCATCTAATAATCTATCTGCCCACTCATAAGCCTCTTTAGCTACTTCTATCTTATCTGTTTTACCCTTAGCAATTAGACCTGATAATGCTTGTCCTGCAAGATAACGTCTAGTTGTTAAGGGTTTTGCTTTTTTAGTAGGTTTAACTATACGTAGTCTACGAAAGTTTCTTGCTTCTTGTTCAAGATTTTTCCACACGATTTTCTTTGATGTCATCTCTTTGTAACCACCTATCTTTTAGTCTATTTAAATACCAGATTGCTTTATCAATATCTTGTAGTCCATTTTTATATTCACATCTCCACAAATATTTTAATACATTTGCAGCATGTGGTGCTATATCTCCAGACATTTTTTCTGTCATGGCCTCAATAGCTTCAATACACTCTAGTCCACCACGATTGTAATGCTTAGGATTATTAACATCATCATAGTGTCCATGAAAAGTTGTATCAGTAGTTAAGGTAATTGTATCTTTCATATTTTCTCCGTCACATATTTCACACTCATAACATTTTAAGTCATCATCAAGATAGTTGCCACACATAGAGCATATTTCTTTAGGGAAGATTACTGTCATGTTAAACTCCTATGTCTACAACCTCACAAGAATCACCACTACAAGCCATAGTCTGACTGCCAGATGTAGTGTCACTTACTTCATAGTCTCTTAGTTTAGACCAATTAATTCTAGTATTCATTTTAGAAAGCATATCATTATATTCATCTTCTGTACACTCTTGATAAGGTGCTTGTTGATATACATGATCAGAGTGTGGTAAAAAGGATACACCAGACATTTTATCAAAATGTTTGAATACAAATGCACCTACATCTAACCACTCATTTTCTTTAACGGTAACAGTAATAGATGGTTTATGCTCACACCAATGCTCTTGATATATTAACCAGATATTCAATTGATCTATAGCAGATAGTTCATCTCTAATTCTAGAACCTTTAGGTGACTTCATAGGAAAACTAAATACTGTAGTAGTATCAGGTTTCATTACACATGGTTCACTAGGTACACCTTGATCTATCATAAACTTTGTAAGTGGATCTTTGTTATCACCACGTACTGTTCTTATGTAATACTTAGAATGTCTAGCATGAATACCACTAGCTGAATCACACAGCTGAGATACTGTACCACTAGGTTTAACACATGTAATAGCAGTACTCTCTTGAATACCAAACTTCTTAGCAAACTCTTTATTAGTATCAATAGCTACTTGTTTATATCGTGGAAGTCTTTTATCCATATCAACTAGATTACAATTAGTATGTATATTATCCATGATACCTGTAAGACTTACACCAAGTAATCTCTCTTCTTCAGTATTAGTTCTCCATATTTTTCTTAAGTATGGAAAGTCTGTGAGTGTAGCTTGAGCTGTTCCTAGTATAGTAGCAATCCTAATCTTCTTCTCTATATCATCATCTTTGTCACCATCTTTTATTACTACTTCAGTAAGGTTACAGAACTGATGTGGTCTTAGTATTATTTCACTACAAGGATTAGTACCAAAGTCATAGTTAGGATCTCTTCTCTCATTCTTCATAGCTTGTTTCTTAGCAGATACTCTATTAAAGATACCTCTCTCACCTGACTTAGATTCTACTAATGAAGTCCACTCTCGTAAGAATGTTTCAGAGTCAGGCTTATCTGTATAAACGACAGAGTTATTAGACAATGCCATATGTGGAGCAGTCTCCCACCATTGACCAGTCTTAGCATGACGCATTCTAATATCAGATAGGTTAGATAAACTAATCATGGCTGATCTTCTAACACCACCTACCACTACAATCTCACCAACCTTACACATAATACTATGACAATCATAACTAGATAGCTTTCTACCTTTTGCTTCTTTAAACATATTAATAGTAAACTTAAATAGATCAACAAGAGGAGCAGGTCCAGATGCTCTACCACCAAATGTTTTTAATCTAGCACCTGCAGGTCGAATCATACTAACATCATAGGTTGGTATCTCACCTGCATATAATAAAGCTATAAGCATACGAAATGCTCTTGCCCAACCTTCTTTACTATCTCTTACAACAATAGTAGTTTGACTATCTACTAAAACATCTGGCACTTCTGGTAGTTTATCTACATACTGTCTTTCAACAGAGAAGCCTACACCTGTACCACAAAGTAATATATACATAGCTTCATCAAAAGATTTAATATCATCTACCGGTAAATAACTACAGTTATATCCTGCAGTATTGTCTCTATCTAGTGCAGGTCCTGCAGTCATTAAGGCTCTCATAGAAGGCATAACATCTAGGTTATGTATAGCTGCCCATATTTGATTACTAGTATTCTCATCTATCCCTACTTTCTCAGACATATAATCTACATATCTAGTAACAGTTTCACTCCACGTTTCTCTTCTCCCCTCATCATCTAACCAACGTGCATATCGTGATGTTGCAATAAAGTTTTGGTAATCTGTTGGTAGTGCATTACTCATCTATTATCTCCTGACCCTTGTATTTTATTTCTCTTTTTTCTATCATGTAATTTTTTAATATTAGTATCTAATACAGTTTGTAAATCAGATCCTATATGATTAGCCAGAGCAGTAGTATAAAACAAAACATCTCCAAGCTCTTTAACAATATCTTCTTTTGAAAAATCTTCATCTCTAATAAACTTTTTTATTTTTTCTGCTACTTCTCCTGCTTCTCCAACCAAGCCTAATGTATTTTCTACAAGTCTAGTATTAGCAACAGTAATAACTAACTTTTCTACTTCTTCAGAATAATCTTTTATGTTCAATCTAATCTCCTTACTACATCTATATCTTCAATTTCTAGGTCATCTATATCATAAAGAGCAGACTCTATAGCACTAGTAATAGTGTCTATGTTATTAGTATCTCCTACCTCTAACATATTAGAATCATCATCTATATCTATATTAATTATTACTTCATACTTCATAACAAGAACCCCTAGTTATATCTAAATATTATTAATTGTCAACTGCCATATTCGGCTTTTAATCTTTCTAACGAAACAAATTCTGGATCGTATGCACCATTGTTTATATTTCTTTTTATGACTACACCTTTCCACCACTCTAAGTTTGCCTGACCTGCCCATCCTTCTTGACCACCTTTAAAAGAACCTGCTACTAATCCTATAGATGGATTAGGAAATGCATCATCTTTAAAGTAAATATGTCTTCTATGACTATGTCCAACTGTAGTAGAAGAATGTCTCTTCTTAATCAAACTATAGGCATGATGCTCTCCTGACATAGCTGTACCATAATTACCAGTAGCTATATAGTGTGCATAAGATACACCATCTTTTGTAAATACATCTGGTGCTGAGTTTTTATACTCATAGTATTCATCAAACCAAGTCTTAGTTTGAAGATGGCTAAAACTAATACCATACTTTACACCTTCTAGTCTAGGATCAAAACCTATTGCTTTCTTTATTCTATGCTCATGATTACCTTCTGCTCCAAAGAACGCAGGTCTTTTCTTCTTCATCTTTTTAAACTTGTATCTAATACGTTCTTGAGAATCATTATAACTATTAATATCTTTCTCATAGTTTTGTGATGCTATTGCAGTAGGATACTTTGTATCGTAACTATTTAATGATCTCATGTCTGCTCCATCTCCAAGATCAATTACATAGTCAGGTTTAAGATCATATATCATCTCACCTAACCAAGTAAATCTCTCATTGGATACCTCTGGATCTGCATGAGCACATGTATATACCACAGCTGTTTTACTCATGATAGTTTTCCTAAATAATCTTTATCTCTCATATCTATTTCTAGTGCCTCCATGTTGTTATTGAAATAGTTTTTCCATTGATAGACTTGATCAAGAGTCTCAAAGAAAAACTCGTGATCTATAAGCTTGCCATCTATTTCTACTTTACAAACAGCAAACCATTCTAGTTCACCTACATGAGGATAGTCTTCAATATCTTCAGGTGGTAAATCTGTGTAATGATATGGACCTTCTGTCATTGCCCATATCTTCATCTTAGTTATCTCCATTTATTTTCCAATCTTTAAGTAAGTCCATGTAATGTTCTAGTCCTATCATTACAACCCAAGGTCTATGATCTGATCTATAAAATACTACAGGCTCTCCTGTATTATGTTTAACTGCTTGTTCTATATATGTATACACAGTCTTCAACTCATTCTTACGTCTTTTAATTTCTATTGATAATGGTAGTCTCTTTCTAGCTTGTGGTGAGAACTGTATATCTGCACCTGTATCTCCCATTATAGCAGACTTAATATCATCTTTTTCAAAATGTGGAAAGGACTCTAATAGTTTATCACGTATCTCTTGTTGTCCTAGTCTACCTTTAGCTTTAGCTGACCTGCTCATCTATCACCTCTTTAACTTTAGGTTTACTTTTTACTTTAATAAGAAACTCAGGACCATAAGAATATAAGAATGTTCTCATCTCCGGCCAACAAGTTTTCTTGTACTCACAGTAACTACATTGCACACTAAGCTTAGTATTAGGACTAGTTTTAGATTGTGGTATTGGATCTATCCTCTCTTCTGGTATATCTCCTTTGACCATATCTTTAACTTCTAATATCTCTTTCTCTTTAGTTTCTAATTCTTTAGAGAAATCATAAACATCCAGACAAACATGTCCATTCTGTTTATCAACTGCAAGGAAAGCACCATGTGTTTTATTAGTAACAAGTGGATCATCTTTACCTGCGTAAACATATGAACTAAGCTGTGATATATAACCGAATGGATCATCATCTCTTAACCTTCCCTCTTTAAACTTTTTAAATGCATAGCTACTACATGATTTAACATCAATAGTCATACCATCTATGATTGCATCTCTGTGTCCTTTTACACCATGAACATCTAGTCTGTCTTGCATTCCCTCTACTTTATGTCCACTAGCAGCAGTTAAACACAGTATTAATTCTTCAATCATATCCCCATAAAAAAACTTTAGTAATGTATATGCTTCTAATGGTTCACCTTTACCTACTAAGTTAATCTTATACCATAGCTTACGTTTACATGGTGTTCCAACTGACGACAAAGAAAGATAGCTTCTTGGTTCTTGTGGTTTAAGAAACCTCTGGCAAGATAACATTGACAGTCTGGAACTAAAGTGTCTAGTAACAGCTGCATTCCAATTACCTTCACCTTGTATAGTAGAGTATATGTCTTCTACTAATGTATCAATCTTTTTCATAAGATGATCCTTTATGTTTTCTTTTTCTAAATATATTTTTAATTTTAAGGGGAATAACCTTGAGACTAAACTGAGGAGATTGTAAAGATTTAGCCTCAAGGTTTCGTGGTTTAGGTCTCTTAAAAGAGTACTTCTTCACTTGTTTTCTTAGATGGTTTCTTCGTAGAGGGAGGCACGTCACCATCAGTTTGTGGTTGAATATACTCTACATGCTCAAGAACTTTTACCTTCTCTAGTCTAGTACCTACGTTCTGATACTTGGGTATATCATATACAGATAGCTGAACTTGAACAGTAGACCCATTACCAATTGGTCCATCTTCATCATAGCTCCAAGGTGTATCATCATTCTTTACAACGATTGGTGGACCACATTCCCAATCATTATTGGTCTTGAACTTTCTATCAAAAGTTATCTTCTGACCTCTACCTTGAGCATCTACAACACC
>CEON01019237.1_pt1 | contig 13181 bp, 5 predicted proteins | sample 530291 | NCBI WGS metagenome assembly CEON01 (sample SAMEA2619888, study PRJEB7988) | marine metagenome | biome: marine biome (ENVO:00000447); feature: surface water layer (ENVO:00002042); material: "saline water (ENVO:00002010), including plankton (ENVO:xxxxxxxx)" | depth 5 m
ACTGCACTTGGTATCATTAATATAACCCCATTCCAGGCGTTGGAACTCTTCGTTCTATGCCTTCTTTACGTTCTTTTCTTCGTTCTTTACTAGCTTTGCCCATTTCAATTAATGGAATACCTGTCCATTTATCAACAAGATTCATAGGATTTTCTATCAAATTATTAGGACCATGAAAATCTCTAACAATCCTTCCAAATGGGAACATAGTATATATATAATAATCAGATACTCTAGACCAATCATCTTCAAGTATTGCTCTCATAGAAGCCATAGGCATTCTTAATATAGGAGGAGTAACAGTTTGCAATGGAGCTAAAGCTCTAGGCCATTGACCATAAAAAGCTCTATTACGTTCATTTTCATCACCAAATATCCAGTCAGCAGTATCTTGCATCCAGTTCCAAGGTGATGGCATTGCTACTTCAAATAATGAATATGCAAAAGCATTACCTAAAGCAAAAACCATTAAATCCATTTGCATTATTCTTGCAGCTTTTTTCTGTGCTTCTCCTTTAAATCCATATAATGCAGCTTGTCTCATAGCTTCTTTTCTAAATCTAATAGCATTCCAACCCCATAATTGAAATCTAGTCATAACTTTACCTAATGCAGTTCTTGCAAACATAGGCCTATATGGAGCAGAATATAAAAACTGGGTAGCTTTAACACCTTTTTTAGCTAATTCTATTAAAATAGGGTGGTCTTTGTCCTTTATAGCCCCTCCTAATTTTTTATACCAATGTAAATAATGAGCCATAAAAGCATCTCTTCTTAATGCTCTTTCAGGAACAGACATAAATTTAGCTGCAAATTCAGTAATAGGACCTGTAATATCGTGTTGTTTAGCTAAATCACGGACAGATTCACTAGTCATTTCAGGATTTCGTGTTAACTTCCTTGAAACATCTTTAATAAATTCTTTATTTTTAACAGATTGATATTCTTTACTTAATCCATATTCTGACATTAAGAAATCTGGGAATATACCATGTTTTACAGCAAAATTATCTCTGCCTTGTGCACTACCAAACTCTGGGAATATTGCAGCCATTAATTTATTATTTCTAGCTGTTTTCCATGTATTAAATCCAACTGATTGTATAGTATGCATTGTACCACCAAAGATATTATTAACAACAGATTTAGGATGTGCTAATAATGATGCTAATTCAAACTTAGCTTCAAGATTGCTCCAATTCTTTATATCCATTAATTGAGCTCCACGCAATTCTTTTGGCATATCTGTCTTAACTATCCCTAATGTTTCTCCAATTTTATTAATCCTATCTTTTACTTGGTTATCTGCCCACCAAGCATATGGTGTACCACGCATTTTCATTGTAGGATTATTTAATATATGCTCAGGTACTACATCAGGATTACCCATTGCTCCTTGAACATACAATTTCATAAAGTTTTCCCAAGCATTTTGTTGCTCTATATCAACTTTTCTTTTAAATAAAGACTTTTTAAAATCACCAATAGTATCTCTACTAAATATTTGCGCCATCTGTCTAAAATAAGTATTAACTATACTTTTTGCATAAGTAGTAGGTACATCTCTACCTAATGACCATCCTGGTAAATGAGCATCTCTAGAGAATTGAGAACCTGATTTTCTAACAGCTTTAACCCAATCAATTTGCTTTTCTCTTTTACCACGTTTAGCTGCTATTTCAGTAATTGCTTCATCAAATCTTTTCCAGTCTTCAATATCATCAAAATTCCAATCACCAGTTAATGCATGTGCTCTATATACTACTTTCTTTAATATCTTTTTAACTTCAGAATCAGGTAAATCAGAGCTACGTAAATGTTTAGTATACTTTTTTAATGCTTCTAATGAAGCTTGCTTGTTAAAATGCATATGAGGCCAATAGTTCTCGAAATTAATTCTACCAGTCTGTCCAGTTCCTTGGGCAAAAATACTATTCATATCTTCTTTGCTTAGTTTACCTTTACCCATTTCAAGCATCATAGAATTAGCAACTTTCCTCATACCATCTAGTCCAAATTCCATAGGTATTGGCTTTCCATTAACCCAGCTAGCTTTTAAATCTCTAATGAATTTTGGAATATCAATTATAGGATGATAATTTTCTTTATCATAATAACCTTTAATATATCCTCTTTCTCCCTTTTGTCCACTAGAAAAGCCTTCTATTCCTTCACTTAATGCTTTAGGAATAATTCCAATTGGCTTACCTTTTTCATTTCTTTCTACATTTCCAGTAACAATTTCATGCATTTTTTTGAAAAAATCAGTATATTTTTCATTGATTTTTAAAACCAAATCTTCACCACGTAATCTTTGACGTTGACCATCAATAGTAACAGTATACAATTTATCTTTAATAAGCTTTTCATATTGAGTAGCATCTAAAGTATTTTTTAATAAATCTCTATATGATTGAGTATCTGCCCAATTTAAAGCAGATGATTTATCTTTTCTATTATTAATCTTATGTATTAATGGTTGTTCTCTTAATGCAATTGCAACATCATGTAGCTCTTTAGAAACAGGTAACGCATCTAAAAACAATAATTCTTTACCTAATTCAGCAGTAAGCTTATCACCTAATCCTATAGCTGCTTCGTTAGTTTGTCCTATCCATCCTTGTAAAATATCTAAATACTGAGTAGGTTTAGTAACTTTACCAGCTTTCATAACACCATCAGCTGTTAAAAATACTCCTTGTTTTTGCATAAGTATTATTTCATCTTTCATTAATTCTCTAGAAATTGTTTCTGGGAATTGCATATAATGTCTTTTAGATAATGTAGTAATCTTTTGATTTTTTAATCTTTGCCATAAATTACCAGTTTTAACTTCATCAAAATAAGTCTTCATAAAATTCCAATCTGCCTTATTCATCAGATTAATATCTTTACCTAATAAGTCTCTAACTAAATAATGAAAGTTCTTTGCAACACTATTATTTTCTGTCTTTAAATGAGTTAATACATCATTAACATAAGACTTAGTTTCAGGGTCTAATTCAACCCTTTTAGCCTCTTTAACGCCCTCCCAACCTGTTGTTTCGGTTAAGAAATTTTCTAAATCTTTGTAAGCATCTTCAGAAAACCCTTTCTCAACATTTTCTTGTTTTTTAGGTTCTGAAACCAGCTTTTCGCCTTCTGCACGTATTTCTTTTGCAGCTCTATGGACTGAAACTTCATTATATGATTCCCCCATTTCTCCTAAAAAGTTTTTTAATGAATTCTTTTCAAGGGCATTACTATTATATCCAAGTCTAGAGACAGATGTTTTAGCAGCATCTCTTCTAAGTCCCCTAAGAGCTTGGAATGTTAAATTATCCATTTTACCCATCTTTGCTACAAAATCATCTATCTTTTTTAAATCTGTACGATTAAGCGAACCTAACATAAGATAATCAAATAACTCTTTTTCTAAAGGAGATTTAAAACTATTCTTTTTTAGACTTGTAATTTCTGCATCTATTTGCGCTTGGTCCATTTCAGAAGTAACACCTTTCTTCCTTACTCCCTTAAATAAATCAATAGCATCAGCTAAATCTTTCATAGCCATTTCTACTTCACCAACTTCTCCAGTTTTCATTGCATCAATATCATATTTTTTACGCATTTTAGCCATTAAATAGCTATCTCTTTTTAATCTTTCAACTGATTTATGTATTCTTTCTACAATATCTGGTAAATTTTTCTTAACATAATCTGTACCCTCAGTCTCCATTTGCTTAATAATACGAGATACATTTTTAACTGTAGTAAGCATATTTAAATCTTTCATTACAAATATACCACCAAGGTCTCTTATTTCTCTTAGAGCTTTTATTCTTTCACTGTACCAATGAGGATTTTTTAGATTAAATAATTTTAATTTTTCAGGTCTTTTTTGATAGTCAGTACCATAAATAACATCATTAAATTTAGCATTATCCATAGCAACATTATCAAGTTCTACACTATCTGTCAATTTATATTTTAAACTTTTACCTATATATTTACTATAAGGCATAGCAAAACTACTCCTGCCTAATAGTTTTTTTAATACATCATAATCTTTTAAAGATTCTTTGTATGTTTTGTATAAAGCATCAACTTTATCTGCATCTAATCTTCTTAAAGCATTGTCAGAATAATCAAGACCTTGTAACATTCTAGCAATTTTAGGAGTCATTGTAGTAATCTGACCTTCTTCTAATAAAACTAAAGGCTCTGTCATTTGATGACGCTCTTCCATAGTCCAATTACGTTTATTAGTATAATCTTTACCGTAATAAGCTGAATTTGCTTGTTCTAGCATACCATAAAAACCATTTCTTTTAAAATGTCTTGGGCTGATTTTGTTAAATTCTTTATTAATATCTTTAACTTTTTTACCATTTTTAGACATAGAAGTTATAGCAAAATGTGCATTATACATTTGTCTCCACCATGTTTGGTAACTTTCTAACCCTGCATAATCCATTGGGTCAGATGACAAACCTACCATAGCTCTAGTAAGTTTTCTAATATAATCTTTTTCAGATGCTTTTGTTTTAGCTTTAATTTCTATATCATAATTAGTATAATCATATTTTTTTGTTTTCTTATTCCATTTAGGTATTGATATTGTAAATTTATCTTGACCTTGATTAGCTACCATTTCATAAGCAGAAGCCATAATTTGTTTAGGACTAACTGCTGCACCACCAAGTAAGTTTCTACCATCAATTGCAGCTTCAGCCATTTGCATTCTTGTATTAGGAGCAAACAATCCAGCACTACTTTCCATAAGTTTCTTTTCAGATTCTGTATATTGCTTTACTAAATCTTTAATAATTTCAGGGTCTTTATTTTCAGTAATAACTTCTTCCCCAGTTCCTGGTATTCTTACTTTTCGTATTTTACCTTTTTCTTTTAACTCTTTAATTCTCTTTTCATAAGATTGCTTTTTAGTTCTTTTAGATTGAATTTCCTTTTCTAAATCTAAAACCTTTTGAGGAGATACTTTACCTGCTAATGGGCCTTTCATTCCTTTTAATTTTGCAGTCATTTTAAATAATTCATTGCTAATTAATCGAACTTTTTCGTTTAATTCATCAAATTCTTTCATATCCCTTTTACGAGGTGCTAATTCGGCTTTATATTTTGCTTTTTCAATTTGGTAAAATTCTTTTTTATTAGCATAAAAAACATCTTTCCAATTCTTTTTAAATCCACCTTGACCACCCATATAAAAATAGGCAGAGTCACCATCTAAATCAGCACCACCTAATGCTTTCATTGCCCTTGAATGCATTAATATACCATGACCTTTTCTTCCAGTAAATCCAGCAAACTCTAATATTTGTGTTCCAGATATAGAATCCATAGGTACTCTCATTACAGCAGACCTAAATACTTCTTTTAATTGTTCTTTAGTGCTTTTAGGAGTATTAGTATCTTGATATATTTTAAATAGTTCTCCGAGTTTTATACTCTCCAATCCCTTAATATCTGTCTTTATTATCATATCTCTATAAGCTTCATCTAAAAAGAACAACTCATCATTTTTATCTAATTCTTTTAATCTTTTATTTTTACCATCTAAATCTTTTCTTAAACCATCATCATATGGTCTAATTCGTGCAGAACCTGAATTATTTATTTTAGGTTTAGTAGCTTGATTAACAATATAACTAGACAGAACCTTCATTCGATAATCATTAATAAAATGATGTGTAAATATAGATACTTGACTTTCTGGAATACCACGCTCATTAGCTGCTTTTCTAGCTTCAATTATCATTCTGTCAGATAACGCATTAAATTCTTCTAGTTCTGCTACTTCATTCTTTAATAATTCCCCATCAAGCTTTGCTTCTTCTACTTCTTCCATTAAATTTTTCTTACGTTTTGCTATTAACATATCATAAGCTTTTTTAACTAATAATTGATTACCTGGTCTATTAATAGCATCGATTAACTTAGGAAGTCCTACACTTTCTAAGTCTAATTTATCTAATTCTCTTATTAATTCTTTGTCAGATGCTGTAGGAAGTTTTTCATGATAAGCTTCGAGAGCTTCATTAGCTTCTTTAGTACCTTTATATCTAGGCTCAATTATACTTTCAAAAATATCCTGAACTACTTCTTTCATTCTAACACCTGCAGCAGTTTTAGGAGTTGAAGCTAAAGTTTCTACTAAATTACTTAATATTTGTTTTTTAATAGTCTGTGGCTTAAGCATATCTGGCCCTTGCTTCACACCATAGTTAAATTTGATATGACTAGGGTCAAGACTATAATCTGTATAAAATTCCCTAGTTCCTGTTTGTTTAGCGGCAGATTCATATATCCACATATGATTATTATTTGCTCTCATTTCAGCACTTTGTTTTTCTCCTGCTGCATGAAACATATATTTACCTAATAATGCACCATGTTGACCATCTGGAGATATAATAAATGATTTATTTTGACCAGATTTAGGAGTTCCAGCATCTAAATTCATAGCATCAATAACATCATCTCTTACTATAATAGCACCATCTACATGCTCAGGATTTTGACTGCTTAATAATTTAACAAGTCTATGGTCTAATTTTAAATCGCCTTTTGATAAATCTCTTATTAATTGATATTTAAAGTCTCCATTTTCTGTCAATCCCAAACCTTCTTTGGTTTCTGGGTCTTTATATGTTTTATAAAATTCCTTTTCAGCTTCAAATGAATCTGTAAACCATATTTGATTTCTTTTATTCCAATTTTTAGCATTTTGAATAAACCCATCACCAGTAATCTTTTTAAGATTTTCTGAATTATATTTTAATCCATTCATTTCTAATGTCCATAAAACATTTGACTTTAATGCTTTATCAAAATAATCACCAGACATTTTAAATCGTTCTTTAAATTGATTTTTTAATGCAATATAATCACTAAACTTTATACCTGTATTCAATCTTATTTGAGACAGATTAGATTTATCTGTCTGAGGGTGAAATTTTGCAAAGTACAATCTATCATCCGTACCTTTTCCACCAAAATAATAATAGCCGCCATTTTCTTTTTTAGCTAGAAATTTCATAGCATTAGTAATTAGTTTATTATATCCTTTTTCGCCAAAACCATATTGATGTTTTAATTGAGATAATTCATAATCTTTATGAAATCCTGTCTTTTTATCCTTTAATACTACATGGTCTAATATAGCAAATCCACGTTCATCTTTACCTGTCAGATTTTTCCACAACTTATCAATAATTTTATCTGGCTCTCTTGTCATCTTTCTAGTACCAGCTCTAGTAACAGGATTCTTAGGGTCTAATTGAGCAATTCCAACTCCATCTGGAGAAGTTAATTGTATTATAGGCTTTTCATTGTTTCGTCTACTAACCCACTGTCTAAGTTCTCCTCTAGCAGTTGCTAACTCTTCTCCCTTTAATTGGAAATTCCATTTTTCTTGTATATCTTTTAGTAATTTGTCAGATTTATTACCAACTCTGCCTCTATTAAGATACTTAGGAAGCATAGCTTCTAATTCAGTTGCGATATTAAGCATTTCACCTTCTCTCATTTCCTTAATATCTATATCTTTATAGGTAGGCTTCATATAGTTTTTAACTATTCTTAGTGCTCTTTTGCCTACACCAACATCATTAGTAGGAGGAGTGCCAGTATCCATATCATTAGTACTACCAACATCTTTATCATCTACTTCAACTTCTTTAGTTTCTTTAGCTTCTTTAGGTGTAATTTTAGTAGGATAATGTTTTTCAAATAAATCCATAAAAGCTTCTCTGGCTTTGGGAGAAGTATATGCTTTACCTGCCTGTTTATTCCATTCTCTACCTTCTATAATACCTAATTTACGAGGAGGCTTAGGAGGTTCTTTAACGGGTCCAAATTTCTTTGCTGAAGGATGATATTTCATCCATCTATTCTTAACTGTTTCGTAGACATATACTGGCTTTTTCATATTAATAGCCATTTGTGCAGCCCATCCTGGAGCACCTTCTAACTTATTAGTACTAGTAACAGTTCGTTTTTGTTTCTTAATTTCAAATCTTGATAATTTGCCAGATAGGTATAAAGCATCTGAATTTTTAACTACAAAGTAATTTTTACGAATTTTGTCTAATTCTGCGGCTGACATTTTACTAATATTTCTTTTTAATCTCATATTAGCTTTAGTCACTGCTTCATTTGCTTCAGATAGTTCAACTTCTGTCAATTTGTGATGTATACCAGGAGTTTCTCTTTGAGTAATTTTTCTTGATTCTGGACCAGTAACCATATGTATATTCGCTATTCTATCAGAACGCTTAGCTCCTTCTTGAGCCATCATAGATTCTAATCCTCTTTGGCCAGATGTAATAATAAAGTTTTCATATGTACCTAAACTACCAGGTTTTAATCTTATTTTAGGGCCTTCAGGAGTAATTACTTCTTGATACGAACCTGCTAATTCTGGGTCTATATCTCTTAATTTTATATCACCTTTTTCAGCAAAATATTGTAAAGCAGCTAAATTCTTTTCTTTAACACTAAAAGAAGCGTCAAACATCTCTTTTACGACAGGTTTTACTTCACTAGGTAGTTTCTCCCATTTAGGGTGTAATTCTGGCTCATATAGGGCTCTCATGACCTCATTTCCTTCTTTCATCATGTCTTCTCTATATTCTTTTACATATTTACCAGCTTTAGCTACTGTCCATGGTCTTTCTTGGCTTCCAAACCATGCTCCTAAAACATAGTTGTATACTTGTTCTGGTGTAGTTGCTCCTTGTAAGGTACTTGGTAATCCTTGAAATAAAGAGCCAGCTAATGTTTTAGCTATTTTATTACCAGCTTCATCTCCAACATTAACAAAATTACCAATACTTCTAAATATACCACCAGCTAATCCACCTTGCACAAAAGAACTCATCATAACATCTATACCACCCTGCCAGGCAGATATTCCAGATGCTACTCCTAAATGAAATGCTCCTTCTGTTATATGTCTTGCTCTATTACCAAGCATAAAATCAGAAGCTGTTTTAACTGCTGAATACTTAGCTTTCTGCCCAGATTCTAAGAATGGCTTTACATTTTTTTTAGCAAATTCTGTTGCTTTTTTAGCAGCAAACATAGGAACAGATTTATCATTAAGAGACCTAGCCATATTTGCAGCTTTTAATAAGCTAGCAGATTTTGTTAGTTTTTGTGCAGCTCCTAATGGAGCAGATATGATACCAGGAGCAAAACCAGCTAAATGACCTAGGTTTTTAAATATAGCCTCATATTCATTGTCAGACTCTTCACCAAATTTTAATGTAGTAAATCCTTCAAGGAATCCAGCACCTAAATCGGTTAGTGCATCGGCTACACTAAACTCTCCTCCATAAAAGGGAACGTTATGATATTCAGCATGTTGCTGTATTGATTGTTTGATTGATTCGGGATAACGCTTTGGATTCTGCTTATATGCAGAAATTATATTTCTTAAAGTTTTTTCATCCCATTTTGGTTGGAATTCTGCCATTTTCTATTATTCATCGCCAAAGAAGTAATTATAAGCTTGAGCCCCTAATCCTGCTGCTCCAGTCCATAATGCTGCTGGATTTTTACGAGCTATACCAAACCCTAATAATCCAAGATTAGCTAGCACAGATGCAGGTTGTCTTCCCTCTTCTCCAGCTATCATCTCTCCTACATCACCAGAATAATATGAAGTTAAACCTGCTGTCCCAAACCCAGGTTTAAATCCTCTACCCTTTGTTAATCTACTTATTCTACTTCCAGGGTCTTTTATTTTAATATCACTACGTTTTTTAGTTAATTCATCAATATTACTTTGCAAAGCTCTTTTCTCTTTAGTCAATGCTCTTTTATCTGCCCTCATATTTTTTAATAATGGTGATTTTTGAGGGTGTTTTAATTTAGCTTGTTTATCTTTAATTGCTTTTGCTTTATCTTTAATTTCTTGAGTCTTAGCCTTTAATCTTTTTTGCTCATCTTTAATATCAGAAGTTACTGCTCTTCTTTCTGTACGAAACGCTTTTGCTGCATCATCAACAGCTTGTTGACCTCTACCTGTTGCAAATCTATAAGCAGTAGGTGCACCAAATACAGCTGCTGGAAGCATAACATCTGCAAGCATACCACCCTTACCAGCCATTATATCTCCAATTAGACCTTTGTCTTTTCTCATTTCTGGCAAATATTGTTGCATTGCCATTGATTGTTCTAAAGCAGCAGGGTCTCCAGATGCTTCTAATTCACTAATTAAATCTATTAAACTATTATATAATACAGGAGTATCTTTAATTACATCTTGTATTTCATCTGTAGAATAGCCTCTTGTTTGAAGCTTTCCTATTTCTTGAATTTGTTTTGACTTTCTATTTAATTTTGCTTGTTTATAAGTAGATTCAAAGTTAGCTATATCAGCACTTGTAACTCTTCCGCCTAAAGATTGTACATATGCATTCCAAGCTTGAGATTTAGCAGGTAAATCATAACCTCCATCATAAGAAGGTTGTCCATCAATAATATCAAATTGACCAGCAGAATTAGTGCCGTCAGCTAATAATGATTGTAAATAAGATTGGCCAGCATCTTGACGCATTGCGGCATTTTCTTGTTGTTTATTTTGATATAATGCAAGTAACATTTCTGAATTCATTATTAAATAACCCCTTGTTGTTGTAATATTCTATATACTTGAGGATTAATATTACCTGTACTAGGACTTGCTGGAGTATACCCTGTAAAAGTATTTGGATTAACTGGAGTAACAGGAGATTGTATAGCATTCACAGGTTGTTGACTTGCTGTTAATGACGGCCCTGAATATGGTGGTAAATTTGTATATGGTCCTGTCATCCCAGATTGGATATTCACATTTGCTGGTGGGTTTAAAGGAGTAACAAAATTACTTCTAACAGGAGCATAACCACTTGCTCCTCCAGGCAACAATCTTTGAGCTATACCAAGCAATCCTTTATTTTTAATACCTTGCTTTCTTTCGGCTTTTCGAGTTTCTCTAGCTTCTTTTCGCAATCCTTTTAAATAACTTTTTCCATGCAAATCTGCCCAAGATTCACTTGTCATAGGCTCTCTGCCTTCTTCAATTTCTTTGGCAGAATATTCTTCATATCCTTGTGAGAGTTTAGCATCTCTACCTTTCCCCATCTCTAATATACCCATTGTTGCTATATTACCTAAAGTATTTGCCCATCCTTGAGCAGCAGCTTGCTTAGATTGCATCCAGTTTTGCAACATACCTCTATCTCGATTATAATATTGACCTAAAGCCATTATACTGCCTCCCCTAATTTTGTGGCTACATATGCCATTTCTGCAATCATACTATCAACAGGAATGCCAGACATCCTATATCCAGCATCAGTTGTTAATAAATCATAACTTTTTTCAACGCCACCATAATATCTTATTGATTTAATTACTTTGTTATGTATTAAGCTTCCTTTTTTATATTCTTTCGCATGGAAACCTTTAATTCTATGCATATCACATATATCAATGACAGAATCATCATCCATTGTTAACTTAATAAATCTTTTAGCATCTGGATTTTCTTTATATTCATGTTTTTGTTCTATAGTAGTAATTTCGCCATTATAACCAATAACTTCATCGCCAACATTTAATGTTTCAATTTCTTTTTCTCCATCAGGAGTATCTATTTTACCACCTTCAGGTATACACATAAAGTAAACTTTAGTAGCTACAGTAGCAGCAGTTTGCCCCATACTACTCCAGAAATTAGTAGAATTAGCATCTTCTGCCATTGCAATATCAGAATCCATTTGAGCATGTTGAATATCTGCCCCAGCTAATGTTTCTGCATAATTACTTTGTAGATTTGAAATATCGCCTAATAATCCAATACCATGCATTCTATTTTGTTGTAATCCACCTTGAAATTGATTAGACAGATTTCTCATCATATCTGTTTGAGTAGCTCGTTGAGCAGCTTGTTGTATACCACTATTCATACCACCTGTAGCAGCCATCTGCCTATTAGCTAAAAGATTTTGTAAAGCTATTTGCTCATTGCTTTGTTGTTTCATTAAGCCATATTGCTGTTGGTTTTGAGCACTCCACGGATTTATTAATCCTTGTTGCTGTGTTTGCAATTGATTTAAAGTATCCGCAAAACCAACATTTTCATAATATTTAGCAATTTCATCACCCGTTGGAAGATTATTTGTTGGTCCACCATCGCCACCACCACATAAATCGCAGTGCCCATTATGTTCTTCGGAAATAGAACTAACTTCAATTAGTTTGTTTTCTTTTTCGCTCCACTCCCAATTTACTTCTGTATATATTTTCATACTTTTATTTCCATTAAATTAGCTTTAAATTCAAAACCATATTTATCTATCCAAAATTCTGCTGGTAATGAAGTTTGCATTGTTATTTTTTCAATCTTATTTTTTTTAAAAAACTCTCTTAACATATCAATAAATTCCTTTCTTTCAACTGGACTTTTAGGATGTTTATACATAGAATAAATATGACAAGTATTAGAACTTGTTATCCCAAACATAATCCATCCAGTATCAAAAAAGAATTTAACAACTAAAGGATTATCAAGATATCCTCTTAATTCACTACCATCTTTATCACTAGTCAAGTCAGACCAGGCTTTTAAATGTTTAGATTTAATTACCTCGTGAGGAGGTTTCAAAAAGCTTTTTAATCTATCTGTTATAATCATTAAAAAATAATATAATTTTACCTTATAATATAATATACTATTGAGTATTAATCCTATAATTTTATGCAGATGTTATATCCCATTTAAATACTACTGTTACATTTGTATCGTATGGAGCAGATGGATGTGATATATAAAGTGAATATATTTTACCCCTATCTAAATTAACATCTCCACTTGTCATTGATGAAAAATCAACTTCATGGGTAGTATCGTCTGCAATATCTATAGATTCGTCTACTCTGCCAGTCAATGTACCAGGAATTTCAGTACCATCTGATGATTCTAATATTCTAAAACTTGTTGTTCCATTTTGTGCTATCTCACTTCTCCATTGAACTTTTTCAATTGTACCATCATACGGAGCTATAAAAGCTAATCTTTCATTACCACTAGTTAAAGATGTACTTTCAAATTGACCTCCAGTCATAGGTATATAGCTTGCAGTTGCAGTAGCATAATATCCAATTCTTTGAATATCATACATATATTTACC
>CEON01022588.1_pt1 | contig 13129 bp, 13 predicted proteins | sample 530291 | NCBI WGS metagenome assembly CEON01 (sample SAMEA2619888, study PRJEB7988) | marine metagenome | biome: marine biome (ENVO:00000447); feature: surface water layer (ENVO:00002042); material: "saline water (ENVO:00002010), including plankton (ENVO:xxxxxxxx)" | depth 5 m
GTCAATGTTTTCTACTTCACCATCGTTTCTTTCATTATATTCTACTATAATACCCTGAGCTTGGTCTTCAGTTGCACTTAAATCTTTAAGAGCTTCTCTGTACTCTTCAGTAAAAGAAATGTAAATAATTAGAATTTTTTTCTTATTACTACCACTTGTTCTCCAATACTCTGCAATATCTTTTATTCTACCATATCGTTTCATTAATGGTATCAAACCTTGAAATCCATTAGCAGGACCTCTGTCTTCTTTACTAATTTTACCATCTGATGTTTTTATACATCCAAAAGAGCCATCACCTGAATAAGAATGACCTGATGGTTGTTTTGCTTTACCAAATAAAGATTCTATGCCAAATTCATATTTTACTGCATTTTCAGCACCGCCAAATCGAGATTGCCATATATGATAGTCTTGTAGTGTTTCGTCATATTTTAAAAAGAATGTAGACTCATTTCCTGAAAAAGTATTCCACGGTTCAAGTGGAAAAAAATCTTTATGTCTACATTTAAATGCTACATCAAAGCCACCTGCTGATGGTAAAATAGATTGTGCAAACACACAAGTACCATCATCTGTATCTGCATAACTTTGATAATTTAATGCTGCAGGGTCTGTACAACCTTGTATATCAGGTGGAAACTTTGGAGTCCACGTAGAACCTCTCCAAACCCAAGTTGTTTCAGGATTACCTGAACCTGGGTCTTCTGTTCCAACTCTTCTTATACCAAGTACTCCTTCTTCTTGTCCTGTTTCTAAATTAAACTTGTCATAATTTGGTTCCCATACGTATAATCCATTTTGTATAGAAGCTACATACCATTGTTTGTTTGGAGATAGTACACCAGCTCCTTGACCATCTATCAAGTCTCCTGATGGTTTAGCTTCACCCGGTTCTGCTAAATATCCATCAGGTGCATTTAATGGAGCGTCATTTAGTCCTTCACCTGGTACGTGATATCCTTCAGGAGGACTTGTAGGTCTTGGTTCTGCAAGTCCAAATCCTGAACCATATTTTATACTAACAGAAGCTCCTTTGTTTACTGAGGACGCCTTTTGAAAATAAGTTATATAAAATAAATCATTACCAGGAGTTACTCCATAGTTTGATATTGCTGGTAGTTGTGCAGATATAACTAATGGTCTATGTACTCCTTGTCCACTGGGCCAAGCTGTATCGTTTCTGTAGATAGCATTTCTATCTACAAACTTCATACATTGTCCACCATTACGACCTTCACCACGTACCCATTTAGCGTGATAACCAATTGGACCTGTGCCATAAAAAGGGTCTCCAGGATTTTGATAACCAAGTATTCCTGTAGACCAAGCTTCTACCGTTATAGCGTCTGTATGTAATTCTGTATCGTAAACTCCTGTAGGTGATAATGGATTTAGTGCATCATCAAAAATAATAGTGTCACCACTTGGATTAGAAACAATGTTTCTTTCTGTTAATAAGATATCTTCTTGTTCTGCAATAAGAAAAGCATCCTTTACACGTAAGGTTGCACCTTGATGTATCTGTCTAAATCTAAAACTACCACCATCTTCTAAAATAATATGCGTTGCAGATGTGTCATCATCGGGTGGTGGCCCACTTGCTGCATTAAATCCACCTTGTGGAAGACCAGGATTAAATGGATTGTAAAATCTTAACTTTGGGTCTTGATTAGTATTACGTCTACGTTCTTCATCAGATATAAATGTTTTAAAATTAAATCCTCTATCGAATAAATTTTCTTTATAGATATCATCGTTTATGTTTCTTGCACGAATACGAACTTCGTCACGTGATGCACCAATCTTTTTTATTTCGTAATTAAGTTTTGTTGGAATCAATTCAAAACTATCAGGTTGATTTGGACCTCCTGACAAAAATTCATTATTAGCATTTATATAATATGGTCCATTGTAAATTTCACCTTCGTGACCAAAGTCACTTCTTACTAAAACAACATCATCGCTACCTGCTATTCTTCTAAAAAATTCATATTTAAATCGAAATCTACCTGAAGCAAATCCTAAGTCACGAATATCAATACCAGGTTTACAAACAATATCATCATTAATGGTATTTGGTTCTAACTCTTTTTTTATAATAATACGATTCGTAGCAGGTTCTATTACTGATAGTAAAACATAATCGTCACCATTATCACCAAAAACTCCACCTTCATATTTTGCAGTACCTGGTCTAAATTTATTACCTGCTCTTAAAAGTTGTTTATCACGTGTTGATAACTTACTTGCCATTACGTTAACTCCAAAAAGTCTCTATCTATTATTTCAGCAAGTGCTTCGCCACGTTTTAATTTATCCTGTTTTCTTGATATCCTTACCCAAGTATTTGGATGGTCTTGAGCAGAACCGGTTTCAGGGTCTTCATAACTTTGAATAGCTCCTTGTGGATGATTACCCGCTCTTAGTAATTGCATATTACCATCCATAGAACTTGATACAGCAAAAGAATTAAGAGCATCATTAAACTCATCTTCGTATTCTCTTTTCGCTTCAAGTTTTAGGTTTTGAAAATACTCGTTGTTTTGTAATTGTTCTTCTGTATATGGCATTATTTTACGAAAAATGTAAAGTTGTTATCTATTATTTCAGTATCAGTTCCTGAACTTCCACTATAGGACCCACTAAGTACTTTAATTAATAACTTATATTCACGTTGACTTTGTAGACCTGTAGTGTTTAAGTCTATGTAGTTACCACGTGAATCACACGAAATCTTTGAACCGGAACCATAAGGTATAACAACGTCTTCAGTAAAATTATCTTCAATACTAAATTGTGAACCTGATGGTAAATACTTTACTATATTATATACAGATGCAGTTGGTGAATTTGTTAAAGTTGGATAAGATGGTCTTCCAATAATTCTAAGTTTACCATCAAACGATGTACTATATCTTTCTTTTAAATTTGGACTATAGAGTTGTAAGTTTTCTATTTCTCTCGCACTCAACGCACTTAAACTACCTGTTGACCAAACAGAAGAATCCCAAACTGCTTCTAATCTTGGACTATAAATAGTATGTGTATCACGAGAAAAGAATTTAAAGTTTCCTAATTGTGTACTTGAACCTTCATCGGTTTCTATATCATCGTTTCCAACAGAACCTGAACGTTTTAAAATAAATCCATTATTATCTATTGTACCATGTAACCATTTGTTAACTATATCAGTTACATCCATTCTCATATCGTGTTCGGTATCGGTGTGTACAAAAGTTTGTTCTCCTATATAGCCTGTACTTTGAAACCAAGTACCACCTGTATCAGCAACACTTGAAGTCCAAAACGTTTCTTCGTTTTTACCTGTTCTATATCCCCAACTAACACCATCTTCGACAACAGGGTCACTTGTAGATTTACCTCTACCCATTACCCAACTTTGACTAACAGGGTATGCGTAAAGTGTTTGAGATGTAGAAAGTCCTTCAGAACCTGCATCATACATATTTAAATAATATTTAGCACTTGCAGTTACATTTGCATCTACTACACTTTGGCTAATATGTGATAAGTCAAATTTTACTAAAATTCTTGATACGTCAACACCCACACCTGCATCGTCTACATCTTTTCTCACTTCGAGAATTTCATCTAAACCATAGTTACGTGATTGACTTGCCTCATAAAGACTTGCATCTTCTGTAGCGTATGTAAATATATGCATTAGTTACTCCTAATATCCAGCACCTGTAGATGAATCAGCAACAACGTTTGCCTGTACATCAACATTTGGAAATTTAAGTTCAAATATACTTGGGTCTAATGATGTGTAAATTATACCATCTTTTGTAGCAGAACCAATATCGTAAATGTTACCCGAATAACCTCTGTTCTTTTCATAACGATTATAAATTATAATTGGCAATTTATCAGGATTATCTTGTAGTGGAGGAACCACTGAACTAACTCCATCTACTAATGTTATATCTCTAATTAAATCTTGTAATACAATAGGTTGATTTATTTGCCATTTATCTGCTTGAAAAAAGAATCTAACTTCATCCAAACATCTAACTAAAACTTCTTGTTTATTATATCCAGCTCTAACAATAATACTAAATCTTACTCCTATATTAATTACATAAGCGTCTTTTATTTGTATAGCATCTGTAACAGGTCTATATAAACTCAAATATGTTGCAAGATTTCTTTTAACTACATTGTTTAATGTTATTAATTTTTTTGTTGCACTATAACCTAAACAATAAAAATTTAATGCTAATGGATTAGCGACTCGTGTGTTTGCTGTTGGTAATTGTTTGCCAGCATTTCCTGCTGTGTTAGGGTCAAGGTCTTTACCTGCTTGTATCTGTTCATCTTGTACGATATAAACTTTTGCAATACTACCAAATCTTGCTGGCATTGTCATAGCTCTCATCATATAATCTTCTTTTGTTACCGTTCTACCTTGAGCTTGAAAATATGCAAGAGCATTATTTTTAACCTCAATAACATTTTCTCTACCTTTACCTCCTGTAGCGCCTTTTGGATTCGTAACTGCAACTGAGTCACGTGAAGCTTGTATTAATGGAGCTGAAAGTCCATCTTTAGAAGGACCAAATAAAGGATTAGTAACTTTAGTAATTGTACTTGAAGCTACGTTATGATTAAGTCCACCACCATATCTATACACTATAGTTAATGTAGTATTAGCAGGTGCAAGTCCATATGCACGTGTGTTTAAAAAGTTGCTTGGGTCAAATGCTCTATCAATACTTGCAACACCATGTGGTAAACTTGAACCTACATTATCAGGATTAGGTATAATTTCTTCATCAGGATTATCACTAACTCCTGCACCAAATCTTAATTCCGTTCGACCATCTGCTGTTATATATGTGGTAAATCTTCTTGAAGTCTTTTTTAATTTTAATAAGTATGGTGCTTTGTCAGAAAATTGAGAATCTTCAGGACTTAAATCAGCAGTATTATTAGACTCTATAAATACGGTATCTTGAGCTAAGTAAGGAACTTGATGCCAAGTATTACCATCACTATCAGTAACAGAGACTATTTCCGTAACTTCACTTTGTGCTAATCGTATTTTATCATATCGTTTACCTGCATTAAAAGAAAATCTCTCTGTTGATTGTTGTCCTGAAACAGCAGACACGGTTTTTTTAAGTAGATATGTTGTAGGTTCTCCTGCAGCACTTTCAAAAACACTAATATCTACAGGAGATGCACTTGAAGAAAATTGAAAGTTCACATCTTCAGTTAAATAAAAAGCTATACCCGAAGAAGATTTTAATTCTGTACCTTCTTGTAAAATTATACCATAATCAGTATTAGGAGCATTTGTGGCTCCTGAACCTTTTGCAGGTACGGTGTGTAGTACGTCTACTTCTGCCACTGCAGAACTAACTATTCTTGGTTTATATCCCATTGCTTGTGCAATCTGATAAACACTTTTAGTTTCTTCAGCATAAGCTAATAATGATTCTTTGAATTGATTATCTATATAATATGAAAGAACATCTCCAACATATGCTGCCATTTCAATGAACATCATACCAGGTGAAGATTCATTGAAGTCATTATACGAATCAGGAAAATAAGTTTTTGCGTGTTCTATTAAAGACGCTTTTAGTGAATTAAAATCTTTATTTAAATATTTAACTTCTTTTTGCTTGACTGCTTTAGCCATTTAATTCTCCTTAATACCCACCACCAGCACCTGCACCTTGTGTATATAAATCATCAGGCGCGCCTTCAGGGGGAACACCAAGTTCTAATTGTAATATTATCTCATCATTAAATTCAGAACTAAATGTTGCAAATGCATTTAATCTATTTCCTGCTGCAGATAATTCTACATTTTCTAATGTTACGAATGGCAACCATTTTTCAAGAGCCTCTTCTATAGCTTCAAATACTTGAGATTGTAAAATATCAGGTTCGTTTTGTTCAAAAACTATATTGTGTATACGACATCCAAACTCTTCGTTCCCAGGTCTTTCTCCTAATTTTGTCATCAAAAGATTTTTAATATTATCTTGTAACTGCTGATAATACTTTTGATTTTGTTTGAAAAATCCATAACTATTTCTATCATAGTTTAATGGAAATCCAATACCAAAAGATTTATTTGGGTCTAAGTCTATGTCTCTTACGCTCATTTCTTCAGATTCATTTTACTCATAAGTTCACGATAATCTTTAGTGATAGCCTTCTGTACATCAGGGTCAATTTGTTCAGGAGCTACTCCTGCCTTTTGTGCTATTTCTGCAACACCTCTACTTGACATACCTTTTCCATTTGGTTTCATATCACCATAGCCTAATAAGTCAGCCATATTTTCTGTCGTAAACGTTTTACCACCCATTGTTGGATATTCTGATGTCTCAACAGACTCTTGAATTGGCGTAGACCTTTTAGACTTAATTTCATTAATAAATATCTCGCCGAGTTGTTTTTTGACTTCTTCGTTTACTAATCTACCGATTATTTTCTTTAACTCGTTTGCCTTCATTTTAACTCCTATATGTTAATATCCTCCACCGCCACCGCCGGAGCCTCCACCGACTCCTCCACTTGTGGTGGTACCACTTGAAGTAGTGGTTACCGTAATTCTTTCAACTCCTGTTCCACCAAGTTCAACTTCTTCATCGACATTGGCTTCTTCCATAGCAGAATCTAAATCATCTTGTATATCATCTATAGATTCACCTCCTGTACTACCACCTTTTTTGGCTGCAGTTAACTTGATAGCTAAAAGTGCCAATAGTATAGCAAAAGCAGTTTTTTTCAACTCATCAATAAGTATCTTAACAAAAGGTAATTCTGCCTTAGCAGCCGATAACTCTTCTTTCACTTTTTCTATAAGTTTACCTTGTAATACTCCTGCAGCCGCTGCTGGTGGAACTAATGCACTACCTATTATACCTGCATCTCTTGCGGCTTCTGCAATTTTTTTTGCTGTCTCTATGGCTAATATAGTATTTTCTATTGTTCTAAGTAATGGTGGTATTTTATCAGCAAATTTTTTTATCTTTTCCATCTTCTTAATATCTTTATTGATATTAGGAGGCATATTTCCTTTATCGGCTTCTTCTTCATATTTGCTTATTTTTTCATCTCTATAACCTCTCATAGAATCGAGTGGTTCCATTACCTTATCAGTTATTGGTTTTGTCAACATAGCCATTACGACACATACACCTTTTTAGCTAAATCTAAATCAAGTTTTTTTCTAACACTTTGAATATTACCTTCTAATAATTTCTTCATCATATCAAAACCGCCTTCAATAGAATTACCGTTTTTATCTACTGCTATACCACCACCTGCTATTGATGCAAGATTATCTGTTATTAATTCTAATAAATCTAATATATCAGTTATTGTTTGTTTATAAGAGTTTCCTCTTATTGCTGGTTGCATTTCTCCATTTGCCAAATCTGATATGGATGAATTAGAACCTAATCGTATTGTACCACTATATGTTGAGTCTACTGCATCGGGATATTTTACTTCAGGTACCGTTAGTACTATGTTGTTATATGAATTTATCTTCACATTACCTGAAGCCAACATACTAATATCTTTACCTCCATTATTATTTAGACCTTTAGTATAAAGAAAAATTGAATCAGAACTAATTAGCAAACTATCTTCAATAGTAGCATCTTTATGAAAAAATGCAGGAGTTTTAATTTCTCCATCTGTTTGACCAGGAGAATTTAATACATCATCGTGATACTTTGTAAATCGTGGATTATTAGCTAAAGCAAGTTCTGATTTTAAATCAATATTTGGAGGAGTACCACCTGATAATAAATAGATAGAACTACCATCAACGTTTGGGTCAGGAAATATAGGAATTTTAGGAGATACATTAGTAGCGTCTTCTAAAACAGGAGCATCGGCATTGAATACTTTCATTTCATCATAACCTCTTGCTCTAAAATGATTAGATATTCTTATTGTTGGTTTACCACGATAACTTGCATCACTAAAAGTCATAGCGTGTCCATATCTACCTTGTACTACCACATCGCCAGGAGTTAGTTGAATTGGATTAATTTGTAAATTAGGTTTAAAATTTTGTGTAGAAACAGGAATAGTTTGTGAACTATTAACTAATGAATCAAATATTGGTAAAGGTGGTCCATAGAATTGTTCATCAGAATAATTAAATAAAGGCACAACTTCTTTAGTAGCAGGTACTGATATGAAGTGCATTGATGATGGTTTAATATTTTTCTTATTACTTTGTTTAAAGTTTTTAGTACTTACTTTTCCTTCGGGGTCTGCTACATCGTTTTCACCATAAACACTTGCATAAGGAACCTTAGATTCAGGTGCGGGCATACCATCCATAACTTCTCGTACAATCTTCTTTATAAACTTGTACGATTTACTAAAATTTAATAATGCACCTGAATGTTGGTCTGCCATAATTACCCTTCAGGAAAAGAAGATTGTTTATTATCTATTTCCTCACTTATCCTATCACTCTCTTCTTGTATTTCTTGAATGGTATCTGTTAAGCCTGACATAAGTTGTTCTTTTTCAAGTTCACTTAGACCAAACTCATTGTCTGAACCTTTGGCTTCAGCACTTGCAAGTTTCTGTACGATTGCAGCAACTTTAATAAGTTGTTCATCGTTCTTTACTGATACTTCAAGATAATCCTTGAGTATAGGCACAAGAGCAACTGCAGACGCAGTATCTGTGACAAACTTCAAGAGGTCCTTCATCAGAACCTCTATCTGTTTTTTATTTTCTTCCGAATTTGTATAGATATCTTTGAAGACATCCGATAAGGATTTGCCCTCAAAAACTTCATAAGAATCTGACATATGTATGTTCCTTAGTTAATAATAAATATATATTAACTAAGAAAGATACAAAATTAAACGTAAACGGAACCTGTTATATTGTGTTTAAACGATATTCCTTTATCTCTAAAGTCACGAATTAAGTTATTATGCTTCTTTTTCATCGTATTTATAACACGTGTTATGTGTTGAGTATTAGAACCACTCATCTCACGAATTAAAATATAAAGTGCCTTTTTATTAAAGTTCTCTATATTTTTGTTATTCTTCATAAGATATAAAAGAGCATCGACCACTCGTATGTCTTTTTTCTTTTTAAATACCTTAAATAGATTATTATCCCAATAATCAAACATTTCTTGAAATACTTCAAGTTTAAAAGATTTACCATCATTTAAAGAATTTTCAGCTGATGGATTTCTGTTGAAGTCCATAACATCTATTTGGTCGTGTATTTTACCCATCTTATAATTCTTGTTATTATTAAGAATCAGATAATTTTTAGCCATAACAGAAAAATAACTAAAAGCTTTTCCTTTTTCAGGATTATACTTATCCATATTTATAACCATATTAGCTACAACTTCGTCAATCACCTCTTCTGAACCATCAGGAAAATAATAGAACTTATAAGTATGAATTAAATTTTCAGCAATCTTTCTGATTGGAAAATAAATACTTTCGTGAAAGATTTTATCTCTTTCAGGACCCGGCTCCATACTATTATATTTTACAATAGCATCTTGTGTCTTTTGACCAAAATACATTTTACTTTTTTTTCTACGCTTCTTCGGCATCTTCTACTCCTGTGAATTTATCTAATTTGTTAATTGCTTCTTTTAATCTTCTGAAAGTATCACCAACTTCATCATCTGTTTTAAACCATTCCTTTTCATCAATAGCTTTAATTTCTGATTGTACTTGATTTAAATCTGTTGTCATTTCTTCAAACCAAGTTTCTAAAGTTTCCTGACGTTTAAGTTGAATGAGATTAGCAGTCATACTTGCAACTAATATTAATCCTAATGTTCCTTCAATAATCATTTCTTATCTCCAAATAAATCTTCAAATAATTGATTCTTGTAATCTTTATCTACCTTAGGTTTTTCTTTCTTAGTCTCAACTACTTCTTCTACGTTTTCTTCAACTGATTGTTCGATTTCAATACCTAAAATATCAGCATAAGGTATATTAGCATCTTCACTAAACATATACCGTTCAGTTTCAAATCGAGTTGCAATCATATCAGCCTGATGAACTAATTGTGGCAAATTACTTTTCATTTTAGAGTTTTCACCAAAACCCATAAGATAAGGTTTATTACCTTCTTCATACATACCATCTGCAAGTCTTAATCCTAAATACTCTTCTTCAGTATACTTAACATTAAAATGATTTAACGTATAGACTGCTCTATCGGTAACGGTCATATGATGTAAGTTAGGATTAACTTCGTACATTTTACCTTGATTGATTCTATGCCATTCAGAAGGATTAGGTCTATAATATTCTTCATCTAAACTTCCTATCTTACCTAAGTCGTGATGCATAGTACAAAATACAACAGCATCTAAATCATATGATAGATTAAAGCCAAACTCTTGATAAAGTTCAAATAGTTTTTTACCTGCTTCAGTTATATTCATAACATGGTCAATATATCCACCGGGCCAAGAATTATGAAAATAATCAACTGATGATGCAGGTGCCAACATCATTCGTTCTTCAAAGTGGTCATACATTTTATTTAATGCAGTTGCACGTTCTTCTGTATTAAAAGATTCAACGTGGTCACGAATGTACTGCATACGTTCTTGTAGTTGTTCTACGGTTAGTTTCATTTTATCTCCTTAGAAAAAATTGTTTTCTTTTGTTACTATACTTTTCTTAACGTTAGAAACTCTATTGTATAGTGATTTATATTTTTCAAAGACTCTACGAGGGTCATCAGATTTAACCATTTCATCAATGGACCTAATAACTTGATACAAGTCTTTTTTAAGTAATTGTTCTAAACTATGTTCTAATGCAAACACACTTTGTTCAATCATTTCGATAGCATCAAGAAAGAGATAAAAATTATGTAGTCTCATTCTAAATTGACCATCCCAATTCCATTCAGCAATATCATCCATATTAGCATACTTCATTATGAATCTGTCAAAGTTATTTACACCAATCAAGTTCTTTGTCTTTAACTCTTGAACCATTTGAGTCATACCTTCAAGATGTTTTTCTCTTGGCATATTGATAGCTTCAAAACCAAGATTTTTAAATGCAAAACCAATGTAATATAAACCAAACACGGTTGCTCTATCAGGAGTAGACGAATCTGTTGTTACACAAATATCTGAACCAACTTCTTCAAGTGACTTCTGTAATTGTAATAACATAAACATATCGTGAATACGTGTTGTGCCAAGTATGTGAAGATACTTGTTATTTTTATTCTCGTGTTCTCTACCTTCTAACAACGTACATATACTTGCCATAAAACGATAGATGTCACCTGCAGTACCACCTACAGACCAACCTTGAAAGTCAAAACCACTACAAGCATCATACCATTGTTTATACGTAGCATCATCTTCACCCTGTAATACATTTAAGAAAGCAGTTTTACCTGTTTGTTTTTCATTAAAGTATTTGAAGTTTTCCATTGAGAAGTCAAAACATTCTTTAAACTTACCTTCAAATGTTCTTCTTGGAGGAATGTCAAGATTCATCGCTATATCAGAATTGTTTTCTAACCATTCGAAAGTTTTCTCTTTCATACCATCTTTCCATTTATTAGCACCTGTAGCTAATTGATATCCACCTGAATCACCCATAACTAAATTAACATCTTTCTTGAAACCCATTTCGTCATAGAAATTCATATTTCTATAGTGAGCTCCTGCCGTAATTAGAAATTCTGTATATCTAAATTCTTCAGGAAATTCTTCTGTATAGAATCTACAAGTTAATTCATCTTTGAATTTATGATTTTTATATAGACCATGTCCAAACTCGCCTGCCGAAAAGGAAGGAAAGTATTTAAACTTACTTATTTTTCTGTTAAACCAAGTACTCATTTTACCTCCAATATATGATTCAACATTCTATCGACTGCAGTAGGACCTTGAATCTGTTTTAATTCTTCTGAATTTTGTTTTATTACTTCTGTATATTCATCGTAATTTTCAATTGCATATTCTATCATTTGACATTGAACGTCAACCTCTTTATCAAGAGAAGGTTCATATTTAAATGAATCAAAATACATTTCACTATAAGATAATCTATCAGGAACCATTACTATATTATCTAACCATAAACTTTCAAAAGTAGAAATACCACAAGTCTCTTGTAAACCACCTGACCAACTAACTTTTGATTTAGCTAATAATTTATAGTAATCATCCTTTGTTTCTGTTTCATCAGTGGTTACAATAAACTTATAATCTTTATCTTTCATTTTTTTCTTTATTTCTAAAAAGATATCTAATCTTTTTTCAGGAGCCTTTCTATGTGGAAAAACTATTATGTTTTCCTTCTTAGATGTATCGTAATTTTTTAACCAAGAGTGTGTAAACGGCATACCTGTCATATGTATCTTATCCTTTGGTACCTGTCTTTCAGTTGCTATTAGTTCTTTATGAAATTCTGTAGCTACAAAAATACCATCAGTTGCTTCAAATAAAGAACGTTCAAAGTTAGCACCCCAATATCCAAGACCTTTTTGAGCTAACAAATCCCATTTATCATAAGTACCTGCGTGCCATATAGAATATATCTTTACGTCTATATCTTGACATTGAGCCATATATCTAAGAGCTTGTATACCATAATGCCAACCATCATAGAATAAAAATGCATCTCCATTATTAACTTTACCTTCTTCAAATAATTTAGCAATTTCTATTATTTGTTCACTTTTATAAACTTGTGTACGATTAATATCAAGAAATTCTCCTGATTTAATTTCTCCATTAGATTTACCTGATATTATTTCAAAGTCTAAATTAGACTTATATTTTTTTATTAAATCAGGAATCCATTTATGCCATTGTTTCGTATATCGTTTTTCAATAGGCTCTAATTCAACTAAATATAACTTCACACTACCTCCTTTAAATAATCTTGTATTTCTTTACTATCTTCTCGTTCCCAAGGATAAACAATCCACTTATTACTTTTTTCTGCTACCCAATAATGAGGTTCAACTACAGATTGTGCGTGATAATGTATTGTTGCTATATGTGCTTCTTTATAAACTTCTGCTTTCATCTTTTGTAACGTAGCACCTGTATCTGCTATATCATCTACAATCAAAAACTTTT
>CEON01041502.1_pt1 | contig 13107 bp, 12 predicted proteins | sample 530291 | NCBI WGS metagenome assembly CEON01 (sample SAMEA2619888, study PRJEB7988) | marine metagenome | biome: marine biome (ENVO:00000447); feature: surface water layer (ENVO:00002042); material: "saline water (ENVO:00002010), including plankton (ENVO:xxxxxxxx)" | depth 5 m
CTGCGCGGTTTTCGTTATTGCCTATCTTGTTTACGAGGGAAAGGTGAAGAAGAATGACTGAAATCTGTCCTGAGTGTAAATGGGTATCTAAGATGGTAGGGTATAGAATACATTGCCCTATCTGTAATCCAAGGAGTGAATAAAATGAGAGACATGGCTATTGATATTGAGACATCGAACTTTTCATACGAAATAGGTGGTTGGGATAAAACACATCTCTTCGACCCTGTCGTAGTTGCAACGTGGGATGGTGAAGAAGCGCACATATTCAGTAAACAAGAAGTGAATATAGATGGAGTTATCACTCATCCACTTCATCCTAAAGAATTAGGCTCACATTTAGAAAAGCACATAGAAAGTGGTGGCCGAATAGTAGGCCACAACATTCGTGGGTTTGATTTACCTATACTCAAGAATGCTCTTGACTGCCACTATGCTGGTGTTTTACTTGGTATGAAAGAGCCAATTGTTCTTGATACTGCGTGGAGTCTGCGCAAGATATCAGGTAATCGCATACCCTTAGATGAAGTATGTAAAGCCACCTTCGGAGAAGGAAAGGTATCTATGAAATCTATAGAGGCGCCTATTGCATGGCGTGAAGGCCGCTACGATGAAGTAGCAAAGTATTGCCTTGAAGACTGCAAGTTAAATCTCACCCTGTTCAAACACGGGGTAGAGAATGGAATGGTCAAATCCCGTAATATAAGCACGGGACTAATTGACGAAATAGAGGTGATTTGGTAATGACTGATGAAAGAAGCACAGGAAGAGAAGCACAGATGAGTAACATAACTGCGGCGGTGAACGTAGCAGAAACGGTGAGGTCAACGCTTGGCCCAGCCGGAATGGATAAATGTCTCATTGATGAACGAGGAGAAACTATCATCACAAACGATGGTGTAACGATTTTGAGGGAGTTGGATACGGCTCACCCCGGAGCGACAATGATGGTTGAAGCGAGCAAAACGCAAGAGGCAGCATGTCGAGATGGAACGACAAGTGTTGTTGTTCTTGCAGGACAAATGTTGGCTTTGAGCGAAGGACTGCTAAGGAGAGGAATACACCCGCGCACAATCATACGCTCTTTCAATATGGCAAGTGAAACTGCGTTGGATAACTTACCCAAACCAAACGAGGTAGATGTCCAACTTGTAGCATCAACTGCTCTCAGAGGTAAAGCCGCTGAGAGTCATTTAGACTTAGCAGCAAACCTTGTTGTTGATGTAGCCAAATCAGTGAAAGGAGACATGGACCAAGTTCGTGTTATCACACAAAATGGTGGCTCGATGTCTGACTCATACGTGCATAAAGGACTTGTTCTTAGCAAAGCGTTTGCTGACCCTAATGTGACTGCTGACCCTAACGGAGCAATACTCATGCTCAACGGTGGTCTTGAAGGTTTCAATCTACAAGATATACAAATGCAATTTACTGACCCTGCGCAATTGCAGGCTATTCAGCAACAAGAGATAGCAATGCTCAGTGGAATGGTGCAGACAATAATCGACTTAGGTGTGGGTATACTGTTTGTTAGAGACGGAGTTCACGAGGCTATCGTAAAGGCTCTGGCTGCGAATAACATTGGAGTTGTATCTCGCTTACAAGAATCCGATATGATTGCCTTAAACAAAATAACACTAACTCCTGTTTATCATAGGTTAGAAGATGTTCAAGGTAACCTTCACCAAGAGAGAGAAACAACCGTAGAACAGAAACGCATCGGTGACCTCGATTACGTCACTGTAAAGGCTAAGGAGGCTGATGTTGTTACTCTAATTATACGTGGTGCTACTCGACAAACACTCGATGAGTATGAGCGTGCTTTCGATGATGCACTTGGTGTTACTTGTCTATACATGCAGGATGGAGGAGCATACTCTGGTGGAGGTGCTGTGCTATCCAAGGTAGCAGGTGTTGTTCGTGAAAAGGCTACATCCATCAGTGGTATCAGTGCCCGTGAAAGAATGTGTTTAGAGGCATATGCTGACTCGTTAGAAATCATTCCTGCTGCTATCGCAGCGAATGCTGGCATGGACCCGCTTGACGTGGTAATGGAACTACGCTCATGTCCTGACGATTGGGGTCTATACATCGACGAAGATGGTATTGGTGAAATCATGGCAACAGGAGATAAGGGAATCTACGAGCCTGTTTCACTTGTGCGCCAAATCATCACTTCTGCCACAGAGGTATCGACATCGATTCTACGAATTGACGATATCATTGCAAAGAGGCCAAGTGCATGAACTTTGAAGGGATATTCTGGGATATTCTATTCCTATTTATCCTACTTGAAATATGCATGTTAGTCATTGATAGATTGCTAAGAGGAGCGTTAAACTTACCATCTGGTGAAGAGGAGTAACTCAACCGCTTGTTAAGTGCCAGAAGCCGCAACCACCGCCGCCAACTTGTTGGCAACGATACACAGAGATAGGTCGACCTGATTGTTGACTCTGATAATCTGCTGCTCGTTGAGCGGCGGCTTGGTTTGAATACTTACCTTTGGAGGGTGTAGGGCAATCTCCTTTGAGAAAACGCCAAGAGAGGTCAAGTGGGTTCCCTTTTACAATAGTAGGCTTACCACCAACACCTTGCTTCTTAGCACGTTTGCGTTTAGTGGCTGCTTGCTTCTGTCCACTGGTCATCTCACCTGATGTCTTCGGTGTCTTGGAACTTACGCGCACAGATGGACGACACTTAGGATAGCCTTTGCTTCCTTTCTTTGCTTTGGAGCGACCACAAGGTGGATGTTTGCCATCCTTGTCTTTACGAGATACATCGACCCACTTCTCTTTGAACCAACGGTTTAGGTTCTTTTCGACGCGGACAGGCATTACTTCTTCCCCTTCTTGCCTTTCTTACGGAACTTACCACGACAGTATTGCACTGCCCATCCGTTAGCATAAGCCGAAGGGTAAACTTTGAACTTTCTTTTAGCAGCAGCCTTGCCCTCAGGACATAATTTCTTTCTGACGGATTCTAAATTACCAGAAGTAACTGCTATTGGTGTTGTATCATAGACAAGCCCTTTCTTTGTATCGCTACCTTTACCAGCCCACGCATCACAGATGTGCTCACGATTACAAGTAAAGTCATACCATTCGCAGTAACCTGTATCAGGATTGTCTGTAGCGGATTCGTCCCACGCTTTGCAGGTGCCACACATCTTTCCTGCTTTCTTTTGAGAAGGTGTAGCCTCCTGATAATTGGGAGCATCCTCTTTACCCTTGAGCACATCCCATGCTTGGACCAGAGGAATCAACAGTTCCACCTCTTTAGTGCGGCACCCTTGGGGGTCAATTTACCCTTCTTACTGGTAGGCCCTTTGACTCCAGTCATTCGTGCGCAGAAGGATTTACGGCGCTTTGCTTTCTTGGAGCCAGCCTTCAACTTACTCGGCTTTGTAGTCACAGGTGGTTTGAGGTTTGCGCCAGTCTCACGCTTGAACTTAGCACGTCCTTTTGCACTTAGTCCTCCCTTCTTGTGGTGGCGCTTTGGGTTGTATCCGTGAAAAGGTTTGGACTTCTTCTTTGCTTTCAGCATACGCCACGATAAATCCATAGGAGCACCAGTTCGTAGGTTGCCTTTCATGCGCTCACGCTCAGCATCTTCTTGTTGAGGAGTAGGAGTGCTTGCCATAGTTTGAGGAGCGGCTTGAGTTTTACCTTCTCGTCTATCAATTGCTCCTTGAGCAATTGGGCCACGAGTTCGTGCTTTGGCTCTACATCCAGCACATTCACCACTGGGAAGAAGTTTCATGTCGCATAATGTGCACATATCTGCCTTCTTTACAGGAGAAGGGAAGGGGGCGTCATCTGGGAGTCCATATGCTACTCCTACGCTAACTCCATTTGAATCGATAGTCCAATCACCACAACATTGGTCATCAAAAGTGGCTCTTTTACAATGCTTACACGTATTGATACCTGTTGGTGGGGGCGCTTCTTTCTTCACATCAGATGTTTTCTCGGGTTTCTTTGGAGGTTTACCACCAACAGCGATGACCATAACAACGCCAGTTTTCTTGGACTTACCTTTTGGCATACGCTCACACCCCGCTTACCGCACCGATAGTTAATTGTTCAATGTTACGACGAGGCTTCTGCCAAAGTGCACCGCAACTAGGACACTCCCAAATGAGTATTCGTCCTCTTTTTTCATTCACATATTTACCTTCGATTCTACGTGCGAGAACTTTATCTCTGCACTGGGGACAATGCTGACTGAGTCTATCCAGCAGTTCTCCCATATTATCACCTTAGTAGTAGCCACTCACTTCCTTCGTAAACGAAAGTCTTCGTGGTAGATGAGATTGTCTCATTAAGAGCAGTAGCATCAAACTTCGCGTTACCTGAACCTGTTACTTTTACATCAATAATATGTCCCTCTGGGAAGAGATACTTTCCTCCTCCACTTTTCTCAGGGTTTAGTGTGACTGTCTGTCCTGAGTTTACATTGAGGATAAACACACTATCTCCATAGGAAGTGATGGTATATGTCGCAGTATTCTGCGCAGCGGAGGGCGCAGATACACCACGAGCGAAGAGACGTTTGGTAACTACCGCCGTCTCACTGTTCTCTTGCCCTGCAAAGAACAATTGGTCTTGACCTCTATTACCATCCCTATCGAGACCATTGTCTGGTCCATAACCGAGGCTTGTTCCACTCTTTGTAGTAGAAACCCACAGGGCCGTTACATCGTTAAGTTGTGTTGCACTACCAACTGTAGTGCCAAAATCACCAGCCTCTCCAGAGGCCATCAAACCACGGAGGTCTGCGGCTGTCTGCACACCCTCAGCAGCATCTCGCGATATCTGACTTGCTTTGCTATCACTATCGTTATCGAGAGAAGCAGTTGTTAGTGGAACCATATACATAGGGTTCGTGCGCAAGAATGTTCGCTTATCGTTTATTTCTAGAATATCGACGTTGTGATTACCACCACCACTACTCTTGTATTCACATCTTACAGTTGCAAGCACAGTCACTTGTTCATTGACTTGTGAAGAGCCTGTGTTGTAATCGATGAGATACTGATTCGGTAGAGTAGGATAGAGCCCGTCTCCAGTTTGAACAGGAGAACCACCAGCAAAATGAACTCTTGAAGCACCACCATCAGATGCAACATACAAAACATACAACGCTTGCTCATTCGCAGCGGCCATAGCAGTTCCAGTTCCATGAGAGGCGTCACCAATAGTTACAGTAACAGATGCACCCGGTCCCCCACCGAACTCATATAACTGACCATCGAGAACAACATAGCCTCCTTGAACTGTGAGTGTAAATGCACTAGCACGAGTCATTGAGCCGGGTTGACTTCCACTGTTTGTAGCGTTTCGAGTTGCTCCTATCGCACTGTCTTGCATTCGGAGAATACCGTTGCCGTGTAGACCTTGTAGCATGTTGGTCATTGTTGGAGAAGACAGTGCATCTCCATCACGAAGCCCATCGGCTCCAAGTGTATTCTGCGCTGCTGTGTGTCCGCTTAGTGGGTCACTCATAGTTCCGCCTCCCATCTCTTAGCATCTTCACGGTTCATGCCTATGTGTAGGCCGATGGGGACTCCCATGAAGAACCCGCCGATGAGACATATAATGAATAATTCTAACGAGGTCATTCTTCATCACCTAGTTGTATTGCGCCCGATTGCAAATAAGGCTCAGGATTTTCTCTTAAGTCATCGTATAATTTATCTAAACTGTAAGGATATTTTGCAGTGTGTAAAGTTAAGTGGTGATTACCACTTTTGTCTTGCTCTCTTTCAATCTTAGTCCAAACCCAATCTGGATAAACGGGATTATGAGGGGTAAGTGGCCCACCATCCTGCATTACCTTTGCTCTGAAGATTCGCTCATAATCGCCAGTGGGCGGTGCATCTTCGCCTAAATGAGTAACCCATTCGTTTGTGTCGTAGTCCATGGCGTGTGTATAGGGATGATAAAATCCATCTTGAGCGAATGGAATTGGGTGCGCAACATTCATTAGGTCTTTTAGAGCATCACTTTCAGATTCGTATGCCCCATAATCTTCGGCCTCATTACCATCAATAAACGGTAAATGAGCAACCTGATGCCAGTCGCTTTCATCTTTGGGTTTAGGGGGATTCGGCCCTATTCTTTGTTTAGCATCTCCTTTGTAACGAGTGACTGTCTTCAAGGGTAGATTATAGAACGCCTTAGTATCATCAATACTTTCTCCAAAAGTTATAGTTTTACGCTTGCCAAGTCCTTTTAGTGCGTGGGGCTTTAATGTCCTACGTTGCCCCTCTTCTTTGAGCACACGCCAAGCGAGGTCTAATGCGTTCATCAGTCCAACTCCAGTATAAACGAGAAGAGAACCTCATTCTGAGCGTTCTTAGTGAACGGTTGAATGTCTGCTCTGTAAACAGGAATAAACTCACCTGTGCTTGGGTCCTTGTATTGTAGATACACTTCTTGCACACTATCTGAAAATACATGATTGACTGTAAACGAACCTTCGACGAGAATACTCGTATCATCGATTATGCGCACAGTAGGGGTAATTGACGCAAGAGTGCGTGCTCCACCATCATCAGCAGAAGCAGCAGTTCCGTCAGAGCCAATGTGTAATTCATTGACGAGTGTAGCGAGATGCTCAACAAGACGACGCTTGATAGAATTAAGCATCGGCATCAGATTGTCCTCCTTGTTGGTTTACTCTTTACAGTGCGCATTTCATGACTTCTTGAACGCAACATACGAACAGAACCACTTGAGCCTATGCTACCACCGTTTGGTGCACGCACGCTTATGCCTGTGAATGTTGTGGCTGTTTTGCCTGTATATGTGGCATGTATCGATTCTTCGATGATTAGATGTCCTGATGAAGGGAAGCCTGTTGTAGAAGTTACAGCCAGTGTAGTAGAGGTAAGTCCAGTATGCGCAGTTCTAGGAGTTAGTCCTGTTCCTACAGCGCTTCTACCAGCATCTGAACCATGATTAGGTCCACGATGACCAATGAGGAAACCAGAGTGTAAATCAGGAACTGTGTTGACTAAAGTGATAGCACCGTCACTAGCACCACTATATGTGGTGCTGTTGCTAACAACAGTGTTAGTTCTTGCCAGTTTACCAAGAACGAGTCGTCGCATGTAGAATCCTCTGACTCGTAAGTCACCTCTACCTACACCTGACTTTTCTAAACTCAGCCTCTGAGATGTTCTATCGTTAGATGATGAGCCTATCGCACTCGCATCTTGGAATGCCATCATAATACCTTCAATACCTCTATCGTAAGATAGCATAGTTAAATCACTCAAACCTGTTTTTAGATTGTGCTCAACTTCAACAATGGCTTGCTTAAGAACTTCTCCCATCTCTGGGTTTTCGTATAACACAACCATACCCGGCTCAAGGTCCCACGCATACAAGTTACCCTCGCTGCTAAGAGCACCTTGCCCCTTTCGATTCAACCTCAACAACTGAGCAGCGTTTCTTCTTGCGGCTGATACTGTAGTAGCAGTCGGGTCATCATTAGTAATTGACTTAACAGACCCGTGTTTCTTTTGCAACTCTGCATCATCAACAACTGCTTCGATAACATCGTTTAGTGCAATGGCGTCTCCTCTAACGATTATCCTATTTGCAACCTTAGCAACAGGGTCAATCTGAGTATTTGATTCTCCGTGCTTGGTTCCTATCTTTCTATCTGTAATCAACATTACATCAGGACCATAAATGAAGTTTCCAAAGCGGTCATGAAGAATAGCATAGTGGTCGTATCTTCCAACGAATCGAACAGCGCTAGGTATAGTTACACCTCTGAAATCCTGCGCAAGGAAGTTTGTTGAGTGACGATGGGATTCCCCTTTATTGGTAGTAGACGAGCCTGTTCTACTTCCAGTATATGGTAGACCAACGCTGATGCTATTGAGAGAGTGTTGAACATCTTTGAAGATTCTTTGAACAAGGTCAGTTGTTCTCAAACCAACAGACGCTAATTGACCAGCGTGGACGTGTGTATCTGTAAACGATAAATCATCAAGAGAGCGTCCATTCATATTTTGTAATGTTAGTCTCGACCCTTTCGTTGCAGTCTCTACTGCTTTAGGTCTGAGTTTATCTGATTCACCATGTAACAACATTGGAGGTGTTGCAGTGCCACTGAGTGGTGATGTTTCAAAGAACACTGTTGTAGAATCATTGATGCCGGGAACATCAGCATATGTGAGTCTAACCGCACTCTCTTCCTCAATCAACCTGTATCTTCTTTCAGCAGTGACTTGGAAATCACTTTGGGCAAATCGTTTCAATGCAAGGTTTTGACCTGTAGTAGCGCTGTCTCTGATGTAGATAGCATGATGGATTCCGTTGTCGACTAAGACAGCCGCTTCAACAGTAGACCCGACACTGCTTCTTATGTTATCGTCTCTACCTGTTGAAGACGATGCAGAAGAGGCTGAGTGAGGTGATGGTGCATGCGCACCGCTAAAACTAACAACAGTTGTGTTTGCAAGATTAGATGTTATTGTAGTGTTACCAGAAGAACCGGGTGTCTTTTGAGTTAGTGTTAGAACATTGTCTGCGCGAGAAACGAGTATCTTACCATTGTGTCCTGATGCGTGCTCTATTGCTAGTTCAAGTGAAGTTGCAACATCATTGTTGGTATTATCAACACTGAATTGATTGGATGCAAGGGTAGCGCTCCCTGCTACTGCTGTGTATGTCTTAGATACAGCATCTCCTGATATGAGAGTTATTTGCTGGCCTGCTGATGGTTTTCCCGCAGCGATTGTAATCGAAGCAGTAGCAGCGGTCACGGAATCACCTCGTTATCAGTGTGGTCAGATTCACCAGAGTGACTACTGGTGTTCTGTTTATCGCCCGGATAAATACTCTGTGTATATCTTGGTTGAACAGAGAAATCTTCACGGAATACTTCACCTCTATCAGTCTTTACAGATTGTCTTCGTGAAGCATCACCTCGGAAGTGTTGCAGTGTGTTGCTGGTTGTAATTATACGCGCTACTGTTTGACGCAGACTATTACTGAAACCAGTAACCTCAGAGCCGGGTATTACAGGACCACTGCTTGTCGGAGCAGCATAATCTGTAGTAGCGAAAAGATAGGTAGGAGCATATGGAGGGTTAGTCGGTGATGGATTAGTTGACCTCACATATCGTCCAGAAGAGGCGCGAGCGTTAGGAGCATCATACACGTATACCCCATATTTTCCACCAGCAGTTCCTGCTAAAGCGTTTGATTGGTCACGGAATATTTCGATGTGACGATGGTCAAGAACGCGCACAGGTCTAATGAGTAAACGAAGCAGTTTATCGGTAGTGTTTGTTCTTGTTCCGCCACTCGCAAGAGGGTTATGATTATCGGTTTGATATGGGTTAGCACTATCTCCAGACGAAGAGCCCCAACCAGAATCACTGATGGGTTCCATGTAATTCATCAAGTCAAGAATGAGAGTTCCTCCCTGAGACCATAGACCATGAGTCATATTCAATCGCATTACTTGCTTGAATGATGAGAAGTTTAGTTGCGTCAAATCGTAGTCAGCAACTGCTCTAGTATCTGTTTTGATTCCAGCCGCTACTATGTATCTTCGCCCAATTGCACGGTCAGTGTGCAGGCTGTGAGCCTCTGATGATACCGCCACAAACTCTTCACCAATACCACCATCAAACTCTGTAACAGTCATTGCATCAAGACCAATACGTGGAGATGAACGAGAGATAGGGTCTTGTAAGAACTCGTCTGCTGGTGCAAGCGCTTCTTTCGCTTTCTCAACATTAGAGCCAGCCATTGCTTCTGGTTTGAGCAAACCATCATCTGCTGCCACGTCGAGTGTGCTACTGATTCCTCGTTTGAGTTCGTCTGAGGCTAATGCTGTGTTCTTTGGTCGAATATAACCTGCTCCAACAGGAGTTTCTGATGTATGATGAGATAGAACGTGACCAGTAGGAACACGCACTGTATCCATCGATTGAAGGACATCCTCGTTGAACACTGTAGGCCATCGAACACCACGGCCATCACCACGGTCTCCTACACGTTTTGCTGTAGCGGGGTCAAACAAATCTCTAGTTGCTCTTGAATCAACACCCGGTGCTGCAAACACTTGAGCAGTTTTTGTTCTATCTGTCGCACGATAAGCATCTTCTGGGTCCCACGATGGTCGAATAGCAAACCCACGCACAGGGAAGCGGCGAACCTCTTCTCCTGTCGTATTGCCCCACCAGTCAATTACATAATGTGTTACAGCAATAGCGAGATTCCTGCGTTGAGTTGTAACTGTTGTTGATGCTATTGAGCCGGTGTTTGTGTCCCCTTGGTGGGTAGGAATAACAGTATTTGGGTTAACGATGTTACGCACCGCACACCCGTATGGTTTGGTCATTCTTCTACCGTGACTATATCGAACCTGTTGTATTTTGAGGTCTGACCCAGTCATGGCTGCGGCGTTAGTTGTTCTTTCAAGGACACCTGTGTAAGTTGTTGCTGTTGTAGCAGTTGAAGTAGACGCAGAACTACTACCTTCTGTATAAGTCGTGGTTGTTCGACTATCACTCTGAACAAACGGACCGGGATGATAACCAGAGTGAGTGTTCGCATAGGGGTCTGTTAAAGCGGCTGTTGCCCAAATAGCCCAACGAGGTCTATTGAAAGGCTGACGAACTCCGAAACGATATCCAAACCCTTGGTTCTGTAACGTCAAAGTAGATGCATCAACTGTAGTAACAGATGAGCCATCTGAACCAGAGTCTTTGTAGATAGTGAGGTCGTCCCAGTATTTACCCCAACCGGGCGCTGCTGTGCCCCATAATGTTAGTGTGCTCATATGTGCGCCAAACCTAGAGCCACCCGGCCAGAATGAACCAAAGTGATACTTCTTGTTACTACTCGGGAAAGAGTCAGTGTGTGCTTGTGGTGGGTATGCAGCATCGAAACTGTTAGGGTCTGTAATTACACCGCCTGCTTGGTCCCAGTGTTTTGCTCTGAAATCAAATGGTCCATCACTTGCTGCATAAACAAACTCGTGATAATGAACAACTTCAAAGTGCTCTGGTAGATGATTGTAAGGACTTTTATCTACAGCAGCATCGCCTATATTTGTCCTTGAATCAGAATAGTAAGTCATAGGTCTACCCAAGTTGTAGTGCCAGAAACATAAGAAAGCATCAGGAACGTGAAGGCTGTTTGTATCACGAGTGCCAGAAAGCAACTGAGGTAAGTTTCTTGTGGCAATACTTCGGTCAGACTTAGTGAAAACTTCACTGTGCGCAAGATTACCATAAGCACCAGTAAGTCGTAAGACTGTTCCGTCCGAGATGTTTGACCAGAAGTCAGCATCAGCAGATACTCCGATGAATCGGTTGGTGGTTGTTGTTGCTTCACCGCTAGTATATCCTCTACTTGAGTAAGTTGCTGTGTGAGTTCTACCTGTAGAATCAACATAGGACAATTTGTGATTCCAATAGTCTCTTCCAACAAGAGGGAACAGGTCATTGTTTGTTACAGCGATAACTGCATCTTTTGTGGTGTTCGCTGTTGTCTCTGCTGTAATGGTTCTACGGAAAGTGCACGTTGGTGTAAGACTGCTATACTCATGGATGTAAGGGTCAAGATAGTAAGTAGGATATCCAGCCAGTGTAATTTGAGAGCCGACCGAACCGAGAGTGCTTCGACAGAAATGATAGTAGTCGTCAGGGAAGTAATGCTCTGTCTTTCTCCAAGGATTTGTGCTGTAAATAGTGCTTGATTTGATTGCAGGAGACCACCAAGGAACAGTTACAGTATAACCCGGTGTAGCCTTACGGAACATATTCGGACGATATGGTAAAGACCGACGAGTAAACGCACCTGACGTGCTCTCGTTTACACCCAACGGATTAAACAAACCAAGTGCTGGGACACTTGTAAATTGTTGACCGGGAGCAGGGTCGATATCAAGAATCATTTCGTTTAGGTAAATCTCGCAACCGCGCACATCTGCCATTGTTGCCTCTGCGAGGATAAGGTCGTAGTTAGCACCACTCCACTGAACAGCAATGACTGTGTTTACTTGTTGGTCTGTGAGTGTAGGATACACAGTCCCACTCGGTGCTCCTGTAGCCCCAAATGTTTCATTTGCATTGTTACCCATAAACTGCTGAGCGAACAGGTTAGGTTGGATAATAATCTGATATGCGCCTACTTCTAATGGGTCAGGGAAGTTCCATTGATGTTTGTAATTAGTTCCTCTTTCCAATTGGATTCTATGCCCACCTGTAGAATTACAAGTTGCAGTTCCATCTGCTATTCCATATCCATCAAATCTCAATTTAGTTTCAAACATCAAAGTGAAACCATCACCATGTATATCTGATGGTTTATGCGCAGATGTAAGACTTGAAAACCACATGAGAGCATGAGGGCCTACTGTATCTTTCGTGAATATAGTTGTATCAGTTCCGTCAGAATCCTCTGTGAGACCTGCTGTAATTATTGCGCTACCACTCAAATCTTCAACACTTTTCACTGCTGCTGATGAACATGCAAACGCATTAGTGTATACTCGTTGATACAATGGATGTGCGAGATGACCGGGCATCATAGCCATTGTTGGTGTAACATAGTGATGTCCCATGCGAGGTAGAGGCATTGGTGTGAGACGGTCGCCACGAATAACTGCCGTAGGCGCAGTTGTCGTTCCCACTGTGTGCCATTGAATATTCTTCTTATCTGGACTTTCTCCACTAACCTCAGCGTGGTCACGTAATCGACGAGCAGCGAAGTGACGAGTTGTTCCCGCAGGTATGTAGAAACCCGGTTTGATTGTATCTCCGTTACTCGCTGAGAAGCCCGGTGGGAATACACATCCAGTAAAATTAGACCCACTCACATTTGTGTATGAGACTACAAACCCATTGACCACAAGGAAGTATCGACCATCAGGTATGGCCTCTTGCTTCCATACAGTTGTAGATAGATTTCCTGTAACACTTGTTGCTGCATCATCATCAGGGTCTCGTGCTGTAAGAGTTCCAGCAGAAGAAGAAGAAGTGTAAAACTTCACTGGTTGATGAGTAATCGCCCCTGCTCCGCTAATGTAAAGTGGTTCACGAGTGCTGTATGTGCTACCAACTTTCGT
>CEON01015349.1_pt1 | contig 13095 bp, 22 predicted proteins | sample 530291 | NCBI WGS metagenome assembly CEON01 (sample SAMEA2619888, study PRJEB7988) | marine metagenome | biome: marine biome (ENVO:00000447); feature: surface water layer (ENVO:00002042); material: "saline water (ENVO:00002010), including plankton (ENVO:xxxxxxxx)" | depth 5 m
ACCCCTGTCAAGGGGTCTGTGCCAGTTTATGCAGGTGTCACATCCCACTCATCCGTGGGCACTATTGTTTTAATTACATGCTCAACATTGTCAATTCCATATACAACAACTGATTGTGTTGAAGTGAATCCATTGACTTTCTTTTGTCGTTTCCAAGATACACGCCAGCGATCTTTATTCATTGATAAGTTCATCGATAATTTCACTTTCACTGCCTAGAATAGCAGTAACCCAGTCATCTTCTGGCGCTTGAACGATATCGTTCTCGTCCCAAGAGATGTCAAAGTTTTCATCGTACATGCTGACCAAATCCTCCACGTTGTTCTTGTTGATAACGGCGCTCAACATCAAGAAGATTGCGCCTTTTCTTTTTCAGTGTGTGAAACTCTTCCTCAGTATAGTTCTCAGGATGTTTCAAACATTTGTTGATTTGCTTTACTAGTTTGCGTAATTCCATTACCGATATAGGTCAGATAAATGTAGTTTTTCTACGATTGCTTCTACCTCTTTCATTTTATCGAGATAGACAGGTTGTTCAATAAGTTTGTCTTGATAGTAACGTTTCTGAAGATCAGAAACATACAAGAACAGTGCATCCTTTAGGATCATTTTTTCGTCTTTGTCGAGAATTGCGGAGTGTAAGAATTGCACTTAAGTGAACCTCCTAAGTGTCTTCATGTAATCCAATACATGCTGTCTCACCCACATCAGTTCGTGATAACATTTTTGGTTGTGAGCACATTGGCGTAATTTGTGATCTGGTTTCAATACAGACTCGACAAATAAATCGAGTCCCCTATTGAATTTTTCGTCTTGGGATTCATGGTCCATTGTTTTAGACTGAGTGAGTGTAATCTAGGTCATAGTCTATCTCACCTGCGTCATCATATTCAATATCTTCATATTGATTTTCGATTTCATCAGTACCATCCATCGTCATTGAATTCGGCATCGAACTTTTTACGCTTGTTTTTGCTTTTGGATCGATATTCTTCATTGGATTCTTCTCCCCAGTTTGTTCGATTAGTGCCGCCTTTTTGTCGTTTGTCACGGATGGATTTACCAAAAGAATAGTAACCTCCTTCGTTACCACCCCGTCGAAAAGTCTTGCCCATGTCTAAAGATGATGAAAAGATAAACTACTGATATATGTATTCAATCTACATCGCGGTAGATAGAGGTGTAATCATCCGTATCATCAGGGATTGGATGTACTTGAGTGTGCAATTCTTCAAATACATAACCAACACCTTTCAGAAAATCTTGAGTTTTTTCTACAACATCTTTCAGGAGCATTGCATCAAACTCTTTAGTTGTTACGGTTGAATCCTCGTCAGTGCAGATAAGTGTGAATTGGGGCATTGCCTTGTTTGTTGGACTTGATTACTATAGCACAGGTTTTCTGGATGGTGGTGTATATGTGACACCTATTTTGCTGTCACACCCACTCATTGAACGTGGCAACAATACAGCGCCTGACTTCACCGATGGTTGTAGGTGACTGCCCAGCATGATAATGAAGACCGTCAAACATGATGAACATATCTTCCTTGGTCACAATTTTTTCACTCTTTCCCCACTCAGGTTCTTGCTCTTTACCATCATAAGTATTTTCCCACACCTCAAATTGACCACCAGTTGTAGGTGTATCCAAATAGATCAAACAACTTTTATGAGGAAAAGCATGATCCACATGCCTAGGACTCCAACAAATATGAGGGTGAGATGATAATGTCATATTGACATTTACACGAAAGAAAGTACCAACCTTGATACCATTACATGCCAGCATGTCACTTAACATCTCAGTTACGTTAAAGCACATCTCCTGAGTTGCAGACGGAAGACTAAATTTACCAGTATCCATTCCAGGTCTTGAAATTATATTTCGTGAAAAGAATGGTGTGTCTGTATTACCCCAAGTATTGTAGTAAGGTCTATCCTCTGGATTAGTTCCACACGTTTCAGCATAGAAATTCCATGGCATATCAGTTGCTGTTTTTACATACTGCTTGACAGATTTATAAATGTCAAGCATCGGATTATCGAGAACAGTTATCATGAAATTTGAAAATTAGATTTATTAACCATGCCATCAAACTCACCGTGAATCATATAATCAAAGGCAAACGAATACCTTGGCGAGTCTGATAGATTGGGAGGAACAGAGTGTTTCAACACAGATGGAAACAGAATAATCATATCATTCTCACATGATATGGATGCAATATGAGAGTTCTTACTATTCCTATCTTGATATTTTAAGACAGTAAAAAATGATCCAAATGGACCATTCTTATCATCATAGAATTGAATCTCTCCCTGTGTTTTTGAATCGCATTTTACATAATAAACACCACTGATTAGTGCATTAGAATGATGATGCTTACTGGTAAAATCACCAGGGTCATTCTTATTCAACCATGCACCATTGCATCTTAGCACATAATCTTTGCTTAGCAACATATCTCTATAGGCATACTTCTCTACATGAGATTGTATCCTATTAAATACATGTTCCTGATCAGGATTCTTATGAACGTTTGTATCAGAAACCCATGCTTCGCGATCTTGATTCCTATAGAGTGGCAAAGACAATAGTCTTTCAATCTCTGTTTTGTTGAGATTTAGATAATCAACATATACAGGTGATGGAAATAAATCAATAGTCATTTTTGTACCATGTTGTAATCGTATAACGAGATCCTGAAGTTACTTCTTCTACACCATGTATAATATCCTTTCCTCTGAACAATATCATATCACCTGCTTTAGGTTTGATATATTCTCCACCGACGATTGTACTACCACCAGTAAAGTTATCATTCAAATATAATACAGATGTCCATGCATGTTCATCAAAGTCTGTATGTAATGGTTGATGAACAGGTGCATCCCATCCAGTTAAATGTGTGTAGTTGATATATGCTGTGGGGTCATGTTGCCGCACAGTACATGTCATCTTTGCTGTAATTTGTTTTAAGTAATCAGTGACATTTTTATTCTCACGGTCATTATACAACAAATCTGTGAGATATGTAAAGTTCAGAATCTTCCTGTCAGAAAATTCTATGCCATATAGAGGATGAAATACCTTGTGAAAACTTACAAACCATTCACACCGTAGATGGTGCATATAATCTTGATAATAATGAACTTCAGGTGACATCATCTATGACCACGTTAAATGAGAATGTTTTTCTAGTTATATCTGATTTGTGAGGTGTTACTCCATGAAACATATGCGACGGGAACATAATAATATCTCCTGCTTTTATCTCAGGATAATATATGTTGGACAGTTTCATCTTAGTGATGATCTTAATCCAAGGTTTTGTAAATGCTGTGTGTGTTGAATCCCAAAAGTAAAACTTTGAGAAATCAGGTCCATCATTCAAGAAGATAACTGCTGCAATATCACAATCATCATGATAATGAACCTCCTGAAAGTTACCTTTAGTGTATAGATTCATCCAAGGATGTAATATCCTTGCACTGAAAGTTACTCCCAGTTGTTGTGAGATTAACTTCAAAGGTTCTACAAGTAAATCCTGATAGTCATCTATACACAAAGAGACTCTATCAATCTTACACAGATCTCCCCATGTAAAATCTTCATCAATAGAGTTATCCTTAGGAATTCGATTCAATAACTCATTGAATCCTGGCATCCTATATTGAAAATAAAAATCATTATGAAATATAGTTTTCATGCCAATCCATACTCAATGTGTGTCTATGGTCTCTATCCTGAGGATATGTACCATGATACATGGTATTTGAGAAAATGTAAATATCTCCTGATTCAGGTGCCATTTCTTTTAACTCACCACCAATAAAGAAAAAGAATGTACCATTCCTTAAAGGATATTCTTCGGGTTGAACATCCAAGTAAGTTACAGTACAGACGTTTTGTTGTTGCCCACTGTGCTTATGTACGGTGTGATAACCACCTTTCTTACCATAAACTGTCCATGCAGACACTAAAGACAAAGCGTGCCCTTTAATCTTACGACAATCAGATACAATATCTCCAATGGTTTGTATAGTCATCGGAAGATATTGTATTCCATCAGGATCATTAAAATGATACTGAGGACTTATCTGCGTTGAAATATTTTCATCTACAGGATCAACAAAAAGTTGAGTATTCTCTACAGCGTAATCAACTTCTGTTTTTAGGATATTTAGTTTTTCGGGTGTCAGTTTATAATGATAAAAATATTCCATTACGGACGAAAAGGTTCTGGAGGAACACCACTCTTACCTGCTCCGCCACCAATATTATCACCACCGTCTAAATTTTGATCGGGATGATAATTACTAATTCCCTGTGTTACATCATCCTGAGCAGGATCTGATTCTTCTCCAATATCTTCAGGTAATAGGATGTAATCTACACTCTCTTCAAAATCTTTAATTCTAGCAATTAGATTCTGAATCTCTTCTAATGATGGGCATGGTCTAGGATCTTTCCAGATAAATTGACCATGATTCATTTCCCATTTACATCTTGGTCTTAACAAATTCACTGCTGCATCAAATGCAACAAATTCATAATACGGTTTCTTCATTGTTCCTCTCTGTCCCATGTTTTAGTTTCTTCGTTCCACTCCCAAGAGTGATCACCTGCTGCATCATCAGGTCTAGGTGTTGGTGCTTCCCATACACCTGCTTCACTATTATATACCCAACTAGGATAAGGTTGGGGATCGACAAACTCATTTAGAGTTGCATCATACTTCATCCCAATACCAGCAAATCTTCCTCTAATTTTACCATTATAAGAGGTTTTTATCCAGCGAGTACCAACTCCATGAATCTTTCGTAAATATCTTTCACCCATCTCCTCATCTTCTTCGCAGTCAAGATTCATTTGGTTGATATCATCAACTACAGATACTCTGATTACTACATTATCATTTTCAGGGTCTATCTGAGCGTAATGCGCCATTGTGTTACAACTAAGAATGTTCTGTAATGTTATTTAGGTAGTTTCAGACGCACAATCAAATGCATGTTGTACAAAATACCCATCACGTCTGACATAATGCATGAATATTTGATGATAATATGTATCACGATTACCTTCTAGAGGTTCTCTCCAGTGAGGTAATTCCATCCCTCGATAAACTACAGCATCACCAGGATCCATAGTCATAGCATGTGATTTACCATCGACTTCAAAGTATAAGGGCCACTTGTATTTTGCATTGCTACTGATATGAATAGAGATGCTAATCTCACAGGATTCCCTATCAGTATGCCGTGTAAGTTCTTGTCCTTTGAAATAAAATCTATCGTAATAATATGTGGGATACAACTTTTCATGTATCACATTTTCAAGGACGCCTTTAACTACATAATGCAAATCTTTGAACTTTGGGTGATTATATCTTGCAATAGATCCAGCAACTTGTGCTTCTTCACTCCAAGAATCTAATTTACCTGTCTTATCATAACCAAACTTTCCTCGATCTAAAGGAGGATGCTCCAAATATCTCCAGGGTTGAACCAACTTAGGAATCTTAAATGCAGACCAATTACCTTTTTCAATCATCACTTCCACCTCGGACCATTTACCCAACCAACCAATGATTTACGAGTTCCAGATTTAATTGGTCTCACTCTATGTTTAGTTCTACTATCAAAGACACAGAACGTACCTCTTCGTTTGGGTAGAATGTACATTTTATCTTGTTCATTCAATAGTTGAACTTCTCCACCAGCATATTCATCTGGTTCTGACAGTTGTAGAATAAATGATAACTTACGAACGCATCCTTCTTCGAGTGAATCAATACCAGCGTCAATATGCCAATTATAATATTGACCAGGACCATAGATAGTGTATTGCATTTCACCACCATCAATGTCGGTGATATCATACTGATAGTTATCTCTATTTGCTTTGAGAACATAAGACATGCAAAATCCACCAATCCAATGTGATTGAGGGATCCAAGATGTTTTACTATCTCTAGTGTTCAGATTAACACCAGAGCGCACTTGTGCTACGAGTGCAGAGTCTTCATAGTCTCGACAATCTCTTTCAATTAGGTCAACGATCTCCTTCGGAATGAAGGTGTCAAACCACATAGTTTGAAATGCCATAAACAAAAATAATGTTATAATCTATGTATCGAGAATTGATGATCCCCATGAGAAACCTAGGTATCAGTAGAGTTCATAATTCTGCAACCACTTTACTACAAGATGGTGAAATTGTCTATCACCTTGAGAATGAAAGACTATCAAATAGAAAATATGATGCGTTCCCATTTCAATGTTTATCTAAGTTAGATACCAAAGATCTTGATAACATTTGTATTGCTGGTGTTGGTAAAACAACTCCTGCTGATTGTTTTGTTGATGATGATGCTTACAGTTTATTTGTAAAGACTAAAGAGAATAAGTACGACACTGATGTATATGATCTCTCACTATCACATCACAAATTACACGCAGCACATGCATTTTATAACTCTGGGTTTGATGAGGCAATATGTATTGTGAAGGATGGAATGGGATCCGATGTACCTTTGAGAGGTGATCAATTCCAACCAGGAACATATGGAAGAGAATTGACAACAACATTTAGTGCATCATATCCGAGTGATTTTAGAATCATCGATAGGCATGTTGCTGTTCCCTTTGAAGCAAATCATAGATTTGATGAAACACTTATCTCCAATAATTTGGGTGAGGGGATGGCATTTCAAAAGACATCTATGGCATTTGGTTTTCACGAACTGGATGCAGGTAAAGTCATGGGGATGGCATCTTATGGTGAAGAACTTCCTATTTCAATCTATCAAAATGGTTTGATTGATAACGAATTATTCTACATTGGTAGAGATCTTTGCGATACAGGTGTTAATTATATCTTTGAAGATTTCCAGACTAAAGCAGACTTTGCTCAGACATTACAAAAACAAACTCAAGAACATGTTGGTCAATATATTCTAGATCAAATTGAAAAAACTGGATGTAAAAATGTCTGTCTGTCTGGAGGATTCTTCCTTAATTGTGTAGCAAACTACTACTATCTTAGTATTCTTCCTAAAGATGTAAATCTATACATCGAACCAGTATCTAGTGATGCAGGCACATCTATTGGTGCAGCAAAATATATTTACCATCACAAAACCAGAGATACAACAAAACGTCCTTTGAAGAGTTTATATCTTGGACCGAGACAAGATAATATGACTCAGTTGTATATGGAAAATACTAGACCTACAACACCATTTGAAGTTGCAGATATGATTGCAGTTGGTAAGGTTGTTGCTATTTTTCAGTACAGATCTGAAGCAGGTCCCAGAGCATTAGGCAATAGATCTATTCTATTCGATCCTCGTAATGCACGAGCAAAAGATATTATTAATACTATCAAAAAACGTGAAGAGTTTAGACCTTTCGCAGCATCAGTTATGCAAGAATATGCTCACGATTGGTTTGATCTCAGAGGGATGGAAGAAAGTCCTTTCATGATGTATGCCGTTCAAGTATTATCAGATGCTATACCTGGCGTTACTCATGTAGATAATTCATGCAGAGTTCAGACTGTAACAGTTGATCAGAACTTTCACTATTATCAACTATTAGCATGTTTCTACGAAACAACAGGAGTTCCTGTTTTATTCAATACATCTTTCAACCTTGCTGGTGAATGTATTGTAGAAACTCCTGCTGATGCAATTAGAACTATGAAAAGTTCTAATATTGATGGAATATATTTTGCTGACTTAGGGTGTTACATATCTAACAATAACAATACCCGACCCGCCTTGACCAGCGGCACCTGAGGGCCAGGAAGATCCTGCACCACCTCCGCCACCGCCACCACGTCCAGGTGTGCCCGACTGTCCGAAACCGTTACCAGAGTTGGAAGGAGATGACCCACCGTTACCTCCTCCACCAGGACCGCCGTTGCCGCCTCTAGTGGGAGATGGGAAACCTCCACCACCACCGCCGCCACCAGCGTAAGTAACTGCCTGACCAGTAATAGAACTGGCACGACCGTTGCCTCCAGGTGCTTGACGAGAGTTACCACCCTGAGCACCACCACTACCAGCGCCACCGCCACCAGAACCTGTGTAAGGTGCCTGATTAGGGTTAGGACCACCACCGTTACCGTATCCGTTAGCTCCAGACTGCCCAGGTGCGCCAGGTTGAGTAGCACTGCCACCCGATCCAGGGGATCCTCCACCGCCACCTGCACCGCCACCAGATCCTCCAGGACCACCAGGACGATTACCAGGACCAGAAGCACCGTATCCGCCGCCGTATGCTACAAGACTATTAAATGTTGAGTTAGATCCAGGTGTTCCAGGTTGTTGGTTATTGTTATTATTAAATCCTTGTCCTCCACCACCAACGGTAACGTTATAAGTGCCATCCTGAAGTTGCATACCACTAACTTGAACCCATCCTCCAGCGCCACCGCCTGAACCGCCATCAGTACCACCAGAGTTAGGACCAGCGTTACGGGTTCCGCCGCCACCGCCGCCACCAACTACAAGAGTATCAACAACAAGAGGACCACCACTAGTGACAATAAAAGAACCATCACCAGTAAATGTATGAATAGTATATTGACCACTGGTAGTTACTGATCCAGTTGATGTTACCTCTACTGCACCAGTAGAACCAGCGCCAACCCATTCTTCACCATTATAAACCTGCATTTGTGTTTCTTCAGTGTTGAAGATTAACGTACCAGTTGCAGGAGATGAAGGTCTAGTACCATTAGTGTAAGTTGGAAGATTTAACGCACTTGTAAATTCTCCAGTACCAATGGTTGCTTGATTGATTCCTGTTACATCAGCGTTACCGAGAGCAAGATCGCCATCAGCAGCAATAGTAATATCAGGACCAGATGCGCCGACCTGACGACCTTTAATTTTATCAACTCTAATTTCTGACATTTTTAATAGCGAGTCCTATACTTTATTTAGTTACCAGCGAAGGAAGACCATCGCTCTTCTATTTTCGTTACCACCCCATCTACTATCACCAGGGTTATTGGTGAATAACCATTGGTTACCTTGGTTAATATCACCAAAATATCCCATGTGTCTTGCTACTTCAATTCTACCAAAGTTTGGTGCTTCTACATTCGCTCTATCCCACCAACCCATATTATTATTATGTCCAGTACCACCAGTTACCTGATTAGTAGTTTGGTTAAAATTACTATTTCCATTATAATTTGCTAAGGTGGGATCATTTATCTGTTGAACAAATGCAACAGTATAGTAGGTACCACCACCAGTTGCTTGATAACCGCTAATGTTATGATCAGACCAGTGCATGGGATGATACTGTGCTGACCAAAAATCCATTGCTTCTGGTCTAGAAATCTTGCACTGAAAATAAACCCCAGAAGTTCCAGTGTAAGAATCATTTTTGAAGTGAATACGAGTAGCAAACTTACTCTTAGACCAAATACGATTTACTGTTGTTCTAGAAGGTCTAGAATTAGTACCATAAGAATCAAATCCGTTATTTTGTAAATTACTTACATTGTAATCATTTGCATTATAAACAGTGTCATTACTTTTACCATGACCATTCCAAGTGTAAATCTTAACCCATCCACCACCATCTCTGGTCATGTCTGTATAAAGACGAATTGTATTTGTAGTACCAGGAATAAAATAATAATATGCACCGTCAGTAGTGCTAGGGTGATCTGCTAATAGTTGTGTAGCACTAATTGCTGCTTGTGCTGCACTAGAACCATTTCCACCTGTTGTTACACCATAGTTTCCAGCGGAAGCACCAGCACCACCAATAACATCTGACCAGGCAGATCCATCCCAAACTTCTAAAGAATTAGTGGTGGTATTATGACGAATCATTCCCGTTGATGGAGAACTAGGTCTTTCTGCTGTTGTTCCTTGAGGAACAGTAAATTGCGAGTTAGCATCTGCTTCAAACTCACCGCTCACGTTAATATCTACTCCACTATTGCAATGAATAGCATAGTCATTAACGGAAGATCCTTGTAGTGTGTCTGTCTTTAGAGTACTCATTTGATTATTTTACAAAAATGTAACCTGATGTTGCATAACGAACAGTACTATTCCAACGGAAACCGCCAGCAGCACAGTTTCTGGTACCACTACCACTTTGACCGTTTGTGTAACATCCAAATCCAACTGCCGAGTCATTAGAATTACACTCATTTTCGTTGTTCATAGTAATACCGAATCTCATACCAGTATTGCTAGAGTCAGTTCTATTGAAACCCACTCTATTACAGTGAGGTTGATTGTCCCACTCAGTACGATATTGTAGAATCCAATCTAACATTTGATTCCTATTTGGCATGTTACTATTGGAATTGTTAGTAAATGCTTCTCTTGCAGTTACACCACCACGAGGAACATAAATTTGATTATTCCAATATGTCATACCCATTCTAAAACCTTCAGTTGCGGTATATTCATAATACCCTCTATTTAAGGCATCACCATCATTTGTATTGGTAGTTTGTGATTCGTTAGTAACACTAGTTGCGTTCCACCTAGCACCATTATATGACCACGGATTAGAAGTATCAGCAGGCGAAGAAGGAATCTTTCCTACAAGTAACCATCCACCATGATGCATATCAGTAAATGTTTGATATGTTCCACTACCACCAGGATGACTGTAATAGTATGCTCCATCAGGAGCATTTGGATCATCTAATAAAATTTCACTAGGATCTGTTGCGGGAAGATCAGCACTAGATCCTTTAACGGCAGATACAATAGATACCCATGCACTACCATCATAAACTTCAATAGCACTTGTAGTGGTATTGAAACGCATATATCCTGTTGCTGGTGATCCAGGACGCTGTGCAGTAGTTCCTGTTGGAAGTTGAAATGCACTAGTTGCTTCATGAATTACAGAACCATATGCCTTCAGTTTATGACCACTAGGAATCGTTACCTTGTTTAAGGTAGAGGCAATTCCACTTAGATCGGAAATAATACAGGACATTTCTTCTAATCTTTTGGACTATTTATGAGAATCTACCAGATGTAATAGAATACACTTGAGCAATTTCTGCAGAACTCAGGACTCTATCCCAGCAAGCAACAAAAGCAATCTGACAGGTTGAATACTGACTATATTGATTGTTAAAATTCCAACCATTAGGACCTTGACTACCAGCATTATTAGATGCTTCAAGAGTAGTATTGATATACAACTGCCAAACATCGTTTGCAATATGTCCTGTACCAGTGTACATTCTCCAAACAGTATCTGATTGAGGAGAACTAATATTATTAACCCACCCTTCAGCGTAATAGTCATTACGCGAAGTATCGTGATGTCCTAACAACCAGTTGTTATTCAGAGCAGTAACTGTTCTACCATTATTACCATTTGCATTTTTTCTAACCCAAGTAATAACAGTATTGTTGCTCTGGGACAGGTTCATACTACTATTTCTACCATAACCATTGGCATCTTCAGGGAAGTTAAGCACTCCACCTGCTACACTACTAACGAATGTTACTGAAGGTCCTAGAGTAATATCATGATTATTATCTGTTAAATCAAACCATGTATTACCTGTTCCAGGATAAGAATCACTGTTCCAAGATTCGATATGCATCACCAAACCTTGCTGAGGAATAATAGCAGAACCTGATCCACCATCACCTAGAGCAGCATTTACCCATCCACTATTACCATAAACTTCTAAAGAATTGGTAGTAGAATTCCACCTTAAACTTGCAGCATGAACATCAAAATCAGCAGGTCTTGCAGTGGTAGAACCATTAGGTAATGGCAGATAACTTTGATTCAAAAGACGAAGAGATCCATCTTCAAAAGATAAAGCAGATCCCGCAGGAAGATCAATTCTATAATCAGGAGCAGTAATTCCCTGTATCTGTCCTACATTTAATCTTCCCATCAGACTACACTCCAAGAACCATTAGACTCAATAGTAACAGTATATCCATTAGCGATTGTAATTGGACCTGCACTCATTCCATTTGCAAACTCATCACCAGCAGTAGGTCCAATTGTAATATTTTCTGAAATTGTAGTGGGATTAGTTCTAATAATACTATCAGATCCTAATGAAGGACCACCACCAGAGATTGATGCCCATCCAGCATTACCAGTTCCATCATCTGCTTTATAGATTTCAGCAGCATCATTATCAGTGTTAAAACGAATTGTTCCAACAGAAACACCAGTAGGTCTGTTTGCAGTAGTTCCAGATGGAACTCGCAAGACACTATTTTGATTCAAAAAAGATAACGTTGTGATAATCGCTGAAGTAGAATCAGAAATCTGATTTCCACTAATTTTTGTAATTGCCATGGCAGACTACTATTCCCTCCTTTCTATTTAGATAGGTAACTCTACAATATGAATGGTGTCTGTAGATTGTGGAGCATCACCAGAACTAAAGACAATGTTTGAACCGTTAGAATCAACTGTGTAATTTGTACCTGCAATCTGTGCAACACCATTCAAGAACACTAAGCAGGAATCATCTGTGTGTTGAACACCAGAATATGTAGAGATAGCAAATGTAAGTGTAGATCCATCACCAGTGTATGTCTTAGTAATATACTTACTTGCCGAAACACCGCCACGACCAGTAACCAAAAGGTCACCATCAATTCTCTGAGATCCGCTAACATTTAATCGATAACCATTAGCAGGAGCAGTACCAATACCAATACCAGTTCCAAGAGTACCAGCAGCATCAATAGTCAGATCTACATTGTTACCGTAGGTATCTGAAACATTGATAACACCAGTATCAGTCAAACCAAATTCATACCAGTTACTTTCTCCAGCAACACCATTATCATAATAAATCCAACCAAGAGATTTACCAGGTGTCCAGTTTTGATTATAAACAAGATCACCATCAGCAGGTGTATCGTATCCTGTAATATTAGCAAAGTTTGGTTGTCCATTTGCTAATTCAGGTGCCATCAGAGTTTGTCTGATAACAGTACCATCTTGGTTGAAGTAAGTAATCTTCTTAGCAGAAAGATTATTAGTAAAAGATGTTTGACCTTGGAAAGTAACAGGACCAGCAAAAATAGATTCCAACTGGTTAGA
>CEON01107925.1_pt1 | contig 13091 bp, 17 predicted proteins | sample 530291 | NCBI WGS metagenome assembly CEON01 (sample SAMEA2619888, study PRJEB7988) | marine metagenome | biome: marine biome (ENVO:00000447); feature: surface water layer (ENVO:00002042); material: "saline water (ENVO:00002010), including plankton (ENVO:xxxxxxxx)" | depth 5 m
ATGGTAATCTTGTTTGGTAAATCTGGCTCACGCAGATTGCTGGCGCAATCCTGGGTCTATGCTGGCTCCTTCTTCAAGCCATAACGATATGTTTCGTCGTCAAACCAATGTTCCAATTTGAGGCTATCCAATAGTTCAAATCGTTCTGCTTTGTTTAAACGGTTCCAAAACTCTACGAACTGCCAACACCAATTATTATTGTTAAAGGGCCTACAATATTGAGTGACCCGCTTTACACAATGATCTTTTGATTCATACAAATGGATCGTGTTGTTCCACAACCCTAATTCAACGATCACACGATGTAATTCATTGGCATAATCTTCATATGTCATCTGTTTCATATATTCATTATAGCATATAAGGTAAATGCGTCAACCAGCAAATGAGCCGCAAGAAATGGGGGTTTTTTGTGGGGGTTATACAACCTACGGGTGAGATCTGGGTGGCACCGAGCAATAGGATTTAAAACATATGGCGTATGCGTAAGAACCGCTCGGTGCCGGGCCTGTAGATATGCCTATTTACAGCCTTGTCTTTGTTCCCTGCAAGGAGAATGGCAAAGACATGTGTATTTACGAGATTCCGGTGTTGGCAGTTGCACGACTGGGTTGGCTGTGTCAATATGGCCACATATCAAAGGGCCAACCCAGTGTGGTAAGGGGTAAGTTCAATGTCAGTCGAACTTCTGTGATTGTGACTTATAAGTCAAAAAGGCGTCGTGTAAAATGCGTTTCGAACCACACAATCACATGAATATTTATTCCGAAAAAGATTGACAATCAAATACCAGATAATATATACTTGTGAATAGGAGACAATATGGCTACAAACAATAACAACATTAACAACATAATAACAACAAATAAACACAAGTTAAAGATTGTATCTAAAGAACAATCTTTACCAGAACTTGACTCCGTCAAGAAAGAAAAGAAGGCCAGTAAGATCAACCATTGTAGCCAGGACCTACCTGCTGATTGGCAATGGATGAAACTGGACCTGTTTGACAAACAGACAAACACAGGTGACGCAAGACACAAGATCAATATCTCGGTGTGTAAAAAACACCAGATCCGGAACTTCAGGGCGTTGCTGAATTCACCTTGGACTCACTTCCGTAGGAATCTCACTGCACAGGAATGGTCATCGCCACACTATGAATTGGTGCGACACACAAGACAAGCCTTGAGAAATGCCGGATACCGTGCCACTGACATATGGGTCAGCAAATGCTATCTGCCTGGATACAAGCAGGGCAAGGGCGACACCGTAAAAGATTTGAGTGTGATCAAAATCAATGAACGCCAAGACCATAGATACACCGTGATAGTGATAGCCAACGATCACAAGATGATTGTGCCGCTGAAAGGTGACAAAGGATATCTCACTGAACGGCAAAGACAGCACGGAGTGATAGCAACAGGCACAGCCAACACCATATTGAAGACCAGTGTGGGAGTGAGATTGGATGATGTGCTATAATGGCCAGGCGTTTCAATTATAGTCGTTTGGCACAACAGGATCGTATGCGTCAGAATGGTTGGGAAAGGTTTGAACCCGACAAGAAAGCCAAAAAGACCAAACGCACCAATACCACCAAAAAACGGTTGCCCCCTCTAATTTTTGAATGGGATCCGCAAAGATAAAAAGGTAAGATGTCGTTGCATCACTGCCGGCCAATCTGCGGATTGCAACAGCCATTGGATCCCACCCGCGGAATGTAGCCATTCATAAAGGCTCTGCCATATGTGTGACTCCCTGTCAATGATGGGTTGATAGTGTTCGTGATCTATCTCGATCACATGATGCGTCTGGAAGTGTGTGAGCCTGTCACAGCACCTACGCAACATTTCATCCGCTTCATGATATTGATGGCTGTCATTGACGCTGTATTCAAGTATCTTTCGATATTGCGGGTCGTGTTTTTGTTCTAATCTCATTGAGGTTATGGGTCTTGGTCCTTGGCTTTTTTTTCATTATCCAATGGCAAGAATGGTGTCCAACACATTTGTTTTTCTTCTTGTGTCTTTCGCATTGCCAGTAGCCATACCTATGGATCAGGACATCAAAGTCCTGCACCTTAACTTGTTGCTACACTGCTATCGTCGTTGAAATATTTCCAGGCCGTGCCGTTGTGATAGATTGGCTTGTTCTTGGTAGAGCCCGCACCATCCGTGATCAAGAATGCTATTTGTCCTTTTGCAGGTGATCCAGGCAGTGCCGCATAGGCCACTGGATTCAGTTGTGCCACATCTTCTATCACCACAACACCAGTTGATGGGTCAATGGTGAGGTTGGTGGAACCTGAAGAGTTGATCTCATCCGGAAGTTGTGCTGATGGTATCTTTGTGTTGGAGTCCAGGCTTGCAACGCCAGATGCCTCTGCCCTTCCGTTTATCACATTGATAAGTTCGTCAAATGCCGCCTTAATGTCTGCCCTTGCCGAAGCAGGGTTGTCTGTTCCAGAATCAACATTTGCGGTTGAAATATTGTTTGCGTTTGCTGGCCAAGCCATTGTGTATCCTCCTTGTTATTTAATTAGGTTGTTCTGATAATGTTACCATTTATGTCCATCGCCACCTGTGGTAGTCCTTTAACAAGGGCGTCCAGTGTGGTGTTGGTGTCTTCTGCTGTGTTGGGTTTGTAGACCTGCACCGTGAAATTGCTGTTTGAGGTTGAAACCAACCGGATCAATGGCGGCAGTTCAACATTTGAAGTTGTCACTGATGTTGTGCCTGTGTCGCCAACGAAATAACCTGTGTTCACATAACCAGTGACCACATAGAAGATGGCACTGGATCCGTCACTGCTGACCCCTGTGACAACCGTATCTGTTATTTCTGTCTTTGGTGTTAGACCCACGAAACTGATATCTGAATAAGTGTTTGTTGTTGGTATGGATCTTAACAATGTGCTACCATCATCAACCGTTGCTGTATTAAAGTCTGTGATTACTTCTTCTATCGCTTCTGTCAACAACACTATGTTTACACCCCTGAAACCCTGCGGTGCTGTGTTTGTGCCGGAATCGATCGTGACCGTGACACGATAATATCTCTTTGATCCCAGTCCTGTGAATGTGTTGTTGGCACTTGCCCTGGTCATGGTGACCGTTGTAGCACTGCTCATGTCAGAATTATCACTGCCTTCTATTGCTATCTGTGGTGTTGCCTCACTGCCGAAAGTGGCCGACGTTGCGGTGTCACCATCCTTTAATGCGGTCAGTGTTATCAAAGGAAACACCTTGGCACTACGGCCAAAATCAATTGTTTCACTTGTGAATGCAACCGTGGTAGAACTTGAAAGATTTTGATACCAACTGGTATAGGTATCCCAACTACCATATGGTGAGTTGCCGGCGTCTGCCCAAGTGAATGTGTCCTTTGGCAGGTATAAATCCTGTGACGCATCATAAAAACCTGTTCCTGTTATTGCCATTCGTATCTCCTATGGGTTGAAATTAACATTTGTGGTTGATCCACTGCCTGACTGCGTTGAACTTGAACCTGTGCTGGGTTGGAATGTGTTTGACACGGTATGATTCAATACCGTTACAAAACCACTTCTTCTGTTCAATTGATTCCTTGCGGCAACACGCACATCATAGGAATCACCAAACACCACCGGTGAAACAAAGGCAAAAGTTTCTGCTGTCTGTGAAAAAGTTGTGAAGTTTGCATCACTGCTTCTCTTGTATTGTATTATGTAGTCACTTAAGAAAGGATCAGTTGATGCTGTGTATGAAACACTTAATCTGTTGGTGACATTTCCATTCGAATCTGTAAGATCAAATTGGTTTCCAGACTGCACCGTCAATCCTGTTGGTGCTATCACCTGGAATGGATCAGGTAAGTTCAATGTTGGTCTGACATAATCATCACCGCTGGCACTAATGGCGTAAGTTGAAGATTGATGTTCTATGCCATCTATCTGTATATCTCCTCTGCTGTTTATTCGCATATCCATGATCCTAAATATTCCATCAAGTCCTATTGTGTCACTCTGCACTCTGATTAGGTCTCCGACTGAAGTGTTTGAAGTGGCAAGGTTGGTATTGAAAGAAACATATTTTTGATTCCTCGATCTTCTCAAAAACACCCTTGCATATTGTTCTGCAATGGATCTGTTTGTTATTGTGGGTAAAGTAATTCTTTTCTCCAACCGTATGTTGTTGTCATCTGCCAAAAAGGCAATGTCATCTGCACTTCCTTCTTCGGGAAAGGTAACATCATTTGGTTGAAAGTCTGCTTCGGGATCCACATAGGTCACCACTACTCTGTTTGCCTTGTGTTGTTTGCTTTCACCCTCCAATCTCAAACCACCAATTAAATGGTCTGCTGTGACCGTGAATACCGTGGTTGGATCTGAAGGTGTTGCTGAAATATCTGTGTCATCACCTCCGTGTTCTATTTTGCATTTGTATTTGCCTGCTTGATACGGCAACATACCTCGGAATCCTGCCAAAATAATTTTTATGTTCACCATTAGGCTGTTTTTTGTGTCCAATACAGCATCACAAGTGAAAGCCTTTGAAGTTGTGCCGTTGGTATAGGTCACGGTCTGGTCACAAAGGTCTGCCGCTGTCTTCCAGGTGTCAAAATTGAATGAACTATTGGCAAGTCCTTTGCCATACCTGGAGTTACGCATATAATCCAATAGACAAGACACAGGATTGTTGGTGAATGTAGTTGGTTCATCTTCATATGCGGTATCGTGCGAAGTTGTTGAATCTGCTGTCAAAGTGGTGGCATCATAAACTTTTCTGCCCTGTATCTGTGCCTGCACCACAGGTATGCCTCCACCAAAAGGATTGTTATTTGGATTTGTGTCTGTGTTGAATCCTGTCCATTCAAATCTTATGGCCAGGTAGGCAATGCCACTTAATCTATGGTCACTAGTCCAATTGGGTGTTTCTGATAGAATGCTTGAACTGACCTGTGTGTCTCTGCCGTCAAAAAATTGTATTTTAATTTTGTCTTTGTAATCTCCACCGGTGGGTGTGGCTACGGTGCCGTGTGTGTATGAACTCAATGTCACTTCGTTGTCATCCACAAAGAATTTTTGGAAAGCATTGATCTGTCCTTCTGCCATAACGAATGCCAAGTAAAGGTATTTGTTATTCGTTCCATCTGTTGACACAAAGACACGAGTGCCTCCTACTTTTCTTGTGCCATACACCACAGGTATGTGACTGATGGCAGAATCCTTGTTAAGAAGAACTCCTTGGATAGCCTCTGCTTGGTCTGTGCCTATATCGTAATCTGGAACATCAATGTTTGCACCAAAAGGTGATGTGATAGCAGATACCAATCCGCTGACCACATTGGTGAAGCCCTTTACAATGGCTTTGGCCGCTTTCACAAAAGGCCTGGTGACTGCTTTAAAAAGTTTACTCATATTTCCAATAATCCTGTATCTTTGCTTTACCTATTCTGTTTATGTTGTAGGCTCCGTCTGTTCTCAACCAATACACACTTTGGTCTGGACCATAAAGATTTGCGGTGTAATTTTTTAACCATTTAACTACTAATTTTGGATCTCGCTTGGCAACAACGTCAACCCAAACCATTTGTAAGCCGGTCTGCCAATCCAATGTGTATAATCGACCTTTGATTAAAAATTTTTTCAACACCTGTGGTGACAAAAATGCCCAATTACAAAACCCCCATATTTCTCCATTGGTTTGGAAAACTTTGTGTGTGCCATTTCGGATGCTGGGAGAAATATGCTGATATAATTCAACATAGGTCGCGTGTTCGTAGAATGCAAATTGTTTGTAGAAGTCAATAACATTATCAATCACACTTTTCATAGTGTTTAGATTGACACAGACGCCTGTATTTGCGTGGTAATGGTCTTTGATGTGTGTTTGGCTACGCATTTTGTTTTGTCTCCCAAACCATTTCTATTTGATCAAAACCTGCACGGTGTAATAGTGTCAGTTTATCATTTTCATCCAACAAAAAAGCCTTGTCACTAGTCTGTATTGATACCACATTGTTCAACTTGGCCAATGCCTTGGCATCATTCAACAATGACGTGAACAATTCTAGCGTTCTGTGACCTGGTATGATGTGTAATAGTGTGAATAAGGCGTGTGTTCTGTGATTCCAGGGTAGATTGTGTAATTGTAGGATATAGAAGCCAATCAATTGATCACCTTTGTATAATAAACGGACTACATTACTGGCCAATGACACAAGATTCTTTAAATGGATGTTCCAATGCTGTTTGCTGAAATCCACATCTACCATGCCTCGTTCAAAAATTGCTTTGTAGGCAATTTCTTCAAATTTTGTGAAATGTTTGATGTTCCAATTTTCAAATCTGTAATCTGTCATTATGCCCTGCCCCATTTTAGGTCTTTAACTATTTGTGCAGAAAAATTCATGCCGTCATCGTTTGGAAAATGTATCTGCTGTGATGCAGGATTGGTCTTCCTGCCATTTGATCTTTCAAAATCAGCGAATTGTGATGCCACCGTCATTGTGACCGTGGCAGTGTTGACATCCTCTTGGATGCTGTATCCCATGATGAATCCGTCAAACACCGTGAACACATCATCTGAAGTAAAACTATAATCATCCTGCAGGATAGCACGGTAGACAACCACCCTCTTGTTCATGTAAACATTGTTAATCAACAATGCCACCGTTGTGGTGTCAACTGCGGTGAAAGTCATGTCTATCTGTCCAACACGGAGGTCAGAACTTTCAACCACATTGCCAAAGAATAAAAATTGTCCTTGGGCTAGATATGTGTTGGATCCTGCGTCGGGTGCCGTGGCACTATCAAAGTCTATGTCGATGTTAGTTGTTGTGAAATACAATGGTGTGGCCAGATGTAATTCAATCAGGTCTGCGGCAAATAAACTTTTGCCAGCCAATTTTGTCTGTAATGATGAGGCTAAATCTCTTGCCATTAGATCTCCTCATTTACACTTATCTCATATTGGTGTAATCCGTTTGCTGATGTTGAAAATGATTGTGAATCTGATGTCAAATAAACTTTGAACGGAACACTATTGTATGTTATGGTTTGGCCACCACCTGTCAATGCCGTTGTTAATGGTGGATAGAAACTTAACTGGTCAACCGTAGATCCATCAAAATTGACATCTTCAGTCAACATATAAACTTTATCATGATTTGAAAACTTGATTAGATCACCTTTTTTCAAAGTGTCACCTGCATTGTTGCTGTTTACACCAACATTCTTACTGCCAGCGGCAAGACTCATGACAGGAGATTCACTGGTGACATTTTGCACCGTTATCGTCCCTGATGCTGTGCCTTTGGTTGAACTGATCACAGGTGGCACTATGGTGAATGTTCCAAACTGCCCATCCTGTGAGGCAATAAAACTGAAATCAGCATCTACCTGTGTTCTCGTCATTGGTGGAGACTTCAATTTGAATGTAAAAAATTGTGCTCCTGTTTTTATTCTCTGTGCTTTGCCAGATACGCTCACCGTTACCCTGCTTTGCGTTTGAGATGTAAAATCTGTTGTTTGAAATCCTGCTTGTAATGGAAATGTGCCACTCATTATGCTAAACTCCTTCTACCTCTTTCGGCGAGACCTCTGTTGATCAATCCTATGATCAGGTCCTGCCTGTCTTGTAACAACGAATCAAAATCTGATGCGTCTATTGTGTTTATGTTAAATGTGACATTGGTGGTGCCACCAGTGCCCTGTGCTATACCATCATTGAATCCAATTTGGTTGTTTGGTATGATATCTCCAGATTGGTTTGGAATGAAAAGTTCCGGACCTCGTTCACCCACAAGGAATGGTTGATTTGCGGTGACAGGTCCACCAACTGCTCTTGGTGAGGCCAGACTTGTTCCTCCAGTCAAGAAGGCCAATACGGTCCTCAATGCTATCTCTGTTTTCAATTGGCTGTTTAATTTTTTTTGATTTTCAACCTGTCTTCTTAAGAATCTTTCTAATGGTTCCAGTATGAATATGGTGATACCTAAATTAATGAAGCCTTGTATCAATGCTCTCAATGTGCTGTTTACAATCTCGCCCAATGCATCTCTCAAAGATTTTGTTCCCATTATGACATCCGTCAATGAACTTGATGCTGTGTCCCTGAATGCTGACATACCTGCCGCTATGGCCGTGATCTTGCCTTGTAAAGGTGTGAAGCCTTCTCCAATTGTCTTCTTCAATGCCATCAATATGGCGTCGTTGGCGATTGCTTCTTCTAATTCTTTTGCTGATCTTTCTGCGGCCTGCTGTGATCTTTTTGTCCTGTTGATTGCGTCATCATAGAATTTGAATGATCTCGCCGCTTCAGTTGTGACTTCATTTTGCCTCATTATGGCATCTGTATACGGTTCAGTTGCCTCTGTTGTTTCTTCTACACTTTTGTGAACACCACGATATGCGTCGTCAGTGGTCATCAACGCCCTTGCTGTGGCGTCCAATGCTTTGGTTTGTTTGTTTATTCCAGGAATGTATCTTAAGACCGTCTTGCCAAATTCTACGATGCCATCAATAACCTTGCCAACCGTTGATGCAACATCTATGAATGCTCCTGCAATAAATCCAAGGGCATCAATCAACAATCCTACCGTTGTGCCAACAAATTTTCCAATTGATTTAATGGCTTCTTCATTTTGATTTATAAATTGTGTTAGGCCTCTGGCCGCGGCAGTAAGTTCATCTTTCAAACCACCTTCACCAATTTTCATTGCCGTCTCTGCAATGGCATCAGAGAAGTTTGAGAAAGCACCACTTAAAGTATTGGCTCTTTCTTCTATGGCACCTTCAAAATCTTCCCTACCTATTTTTTGAAGTAGGCCCAGTATCTCTTCAGCATTATTGTTTAATTTTATAGTTGTGCCTCTGAATTGTGCTTCTAGTTTGTCTCCTTGGACCCTTACTTTGATACCAAGTTGTTTAAGCATTTCAAATTCACCAGTGGTTGCATTGAACACCGCCCTAGCAACATCATCAAACCTTTTGCCCATACCAGCGGCAATATTACCTAGTTCCGTCATCATCTGTTGCGTAGGATTCAATCCTGCGTTTCTTAATGTGATGAAACCTTCTGATACTTCCGCTAGTTGGAATGTGGTGCCTGCTGTGAATTTCCTGATTAGATCAAATGCTTCGGCCGCCGCTTCTGTCGACCCTTGCACCGTTTTCAATGTTGCTTGTAGATCTTCAAATGTTCTAATGGTGTTGATAACGCCACCGACCAATTTGGCCGTTCCGATGGCCGCGAATGCCGCCCCCGCCAGTTTGACCGCTTTGCCCAATCCAAAACTGCTTTTCTGTAGGCCTTGTAGTTGTCCATTCAACTTGCCCAACGCCTGCTGGTTTTGGACTGCTATGTTAATCAACAAATCTTCACGAGCCATTATCTTTTCCTCATTTTCATTTGTTGTTTTTGTTTGTTCATAGTTCTTTTGTTCTCCTTATGCTCAAACAAGTAATAGCCGGCCCACAAGTCTCTCTCCAGTGTTGTCATTTGCAATATTTCTTCGACAGACTTTTTTAATCTGTCTGCCAGCATCATTACAAACTTCAACTCAACACTGGATTCTATTCCTTTGCGATAGATTCCTGTGTTCCAGTTATCCTGTCATTGTTGATGGTTGTTGCAAGCCTAACCACTATCAATGGATCTGCCTCATTCATCAACTTCACCCTGTCCGCATCATGGAATATTTTGTTTCCATCTTTATCTCTTGCTTTCGTGATGATAGATTCAACCAGTGCTTCTATAGTCTTACCTTGAGCCTGTAATTCTAACACTCTGGCCTCATCCTTGAGCGGATATGTTGTTCTGTAATAGATATCTGTGTCCCACTCTTCAACACGATATTTTTTCAATTCACCACTTATACTTTTTTGGTAGTGTTTTGCTATTTTGTCTGTTATTTGCATTATCTTTTTCTCCTAATGGTTCTTGGTTTTGCAATAACCTCACGGAAAGCCGGACGACTGATTCCCCGTGGCGATTGTTTTGAATATCCATCGTCCAAGCGATTTATGTAAGGCACCTTGTTGTCGACTCTGTATTTGAATCTACCAAGTTTGCTTTCCTTCCATCCTCGTCTTGCTCGTCCGGTCTTTACCGGTGTGAATTTCTTGACTGCTGTCAAGAGATCCTTGGATACCAGGCGGACCGCATTAGCCAAATCCCTATTGAGGCCGGCAGTCACCTTTTGTGCGTTGAAAGATACATTAAACCTTAACATTATAAATCTGTTCTAGTTAATGCTCCGTCTCCTTGGAAAGTCACACTCGCTTCAACCATTCCATCAAAGTTTGCTGTGATTGAATGACCTGTGATTATGACGTTTCCTGATAGTTTTATACCTGTAGTTTCACCTGACGGGAATAATTCTATCGATGTTGATGTAGCCTGTGTAGATAGGGCCGCTTGATGTAAAGCCTTTTGTCCATCTCCACCGTTTCCATCATCTCTGAAGAAAAGATCCATACTTCCAGAAAATTGTCTCAAACCTGGAAGATATGATCTGCTTCCTGACCCCATTACGGTAGATTCGATCGCGTCAGTTTCTGTATCAATTGTAAAATTTCTTACAGAAGCGACCGTCGCCACAGCCGAGTCAGTATCAGAGAACTTAACAACACCGGATTCACCAGTGTATGACGTTGCGTTAGTTGCCATTGTTTGTCTCCTCGATTATTGAATCTTCTGGACCCAGAGATTCTGTTTTTATTTCAACATCTTCTACCTTGAGAGTTTTTCTTCTCCTAGGTTTCAATGTTGCTTTTGGTTTAGACGGTTCAAAGGTCCAACCGTCATCAAGATGTGCTTTGGCCTCAAAGCCTTTCACCCATTTTGAATTCTGTTCTTTATACATTTTTACTGCCATTTGAAAAATCCTTTAATTTTTTTCCAAACGGATGATATAAATTTTTTCATTATACTACTCCTTTTTTGTATGTGTATATCACATTGACGCTGACGACCACTTCTCCCAATGGCAGTTCTCTTTCAATTACCTGCACATCAGTCACCTGTGTTTTGACGTTATGAATGTTTGTGTTTGCCAATGTGATATCTCTGTCTCTTGAAACTTCTAAAGTTTCTTCAATTCTTTCTATGATTTCATTTCTCAATGTGTCAATCTGTGTGCCCCTCACATAACATCTACATTCTATGATTAGACTGCCCTGTCGTAGGTCTGTGCTGACATCTGTTTTTGTTTCGGATGTGGATACAACCAATACTGCTGGAAATTGTGTGATGGCAAGTTTCTGCACATCAAAGAACACTCTCGAAACAAGACCCGGTGCTGGGTTTGTCATGTTCTCTAATTGTTCAACTATGTTGTTTGCTATATTTTCTCTTGCGGACATTACCTAACCAATCTACCTCTATAAAATGCTTGTTTCTCACTATCAGTGAATGTGCCTGAACTATCAAGATCATAATGAACTCCATCCCGTAGGATCAGGTCAAATTCTTCTTCGAATCTTCCCTTGTAAAAATTCATCTGTTCTCTGAAAGCATCTCCATCCGGATCGAATGTTGATAACTTTGGATAGATGTGATAGGCTAATACATGATAGACTGCGGCCCTAGTGAATTGACTTGAATTGAGTCTGCCGGGTGATAGTTTTTGGCTACCTCCCAAAACACTCACATCATATTGTGAGAATCGTGTTGTTGGCCACCATTTTATGTTCAGTAGTCTGATTATGTCGTCGTATGTCTTTTCGTGTTCTGTTAGAAACTCCTGTATCCCGTATTTCTTAATATCAGGAACATATTCTAAAAGGTCTGTGTCTGTAGCAAATTGAGCCATTGTATAAAAGTCCTTCTTTTAATTTTTACAAGGTCCTTCCTTGATATTATTATTTATTGTAGACAAGAACTGATCTGTTGATATGATGTTGAAGGGCACGTCAGGTTTCAAGTCATTTACAATATGAACATCATTGTCCTTTAAAATTACTGCTATGCTTTTCTTGATATTATTGGTGTATTTTCTCATTGGGCCTTTTTTATAGATATGATCATCACTGCTGTTGTCTGTAAGTCCCCAATCACAGCCAATTATGTAAATGCTTTCTTTAGGCATCTCGCTGGCAACCACACAGGCCAATAAACCTGAATTGCCACCACTGGTATAAGGATGATCTATTTTGTTCCAATTGGCATTGAAAGCATCTGGCCTTGTGTAATATTTGATATTAGGTAAAATTTTTATATCTTCTACTACCTTGTAGTCGAATGCACAAACCACATCAACTTCTCTTACATCCTGAATATAATTGCAACCTATCTCCATGGGTTGTCTTGGCAGTTTGTTTATAAGTTTGTCCCTTGAAGGACCATTAAACCAAATTATCATACAAAAAAAGAAAGGGCCCGAAGGCCCTTTCCAATGAGAGAGGTCAAATCAATGATTAGTTGATTTGGTTGTCTCCTAATATTTTCACACCATAAGAGTTGTGAAGAACTGCAACACCGTATCTTGTTGATGCAACAATTTCTTCTGCTCTTAATGAAGCGTCTCTTTGTGTCTCAATGTTGATGTTTTGAGCAACCGCTACACCTAACGCATCTCTTGAAAATACTGCGTTTACTGATGCCGTCGCTGAATCTTCAACAACATTTGAACTTTCAAATATGTCGATACCTGCGATTCTACCGATGAAACCTTCAGTCATCGCTTGGTTAACAACATTCGCTGGATTTGGATTTACGAATGTGTTAGTTAAAGTTTTCTTCACATTGTAAATCGCTTTTGGATTGAACACACCAAAGTATGGACCAGGAACGGCATTTGCTTTAAGTGTTGCATATGCTTCAAATAAGTCCTTAACTTCTATTTCATCTTGAGCCGCACCAATTGATGTTGAGAAAGATGAGAACAGACCTGTTAATGCTCTGTCGTGTCTTTTTGAAATCGCTTCACCAAATAACTTACCTAGGTCAGCAACAACATTTGACACTGAATGGTTTCTCGCCATGTCAGTTAATGTAGTCATTATACCTGCTTCAACCAAAGTGATATCTGCTTTAGAAGTAGAGACTTCAGTGTTTGAAAGGTCAGTTGATTCCGCTGTGTCTGCCGCGATTGTTTGTGTTCCGT
>CEON01023179.1_pt1 | contig 13073 bp, 22 predicted proteins | sample 530291 | NCBI WGS metagenome assembly CEON01 (sample SAMEA2619888, study PRJEB7988) | marine metagenome | biome: marine biome (ENVO:00000447); feature: surface water layer (ENVO:00002042); material: "saline water (ENVO:00002010), including plankton (ENVO:xxxxxxxx)" | depth 5 m
TTTTATTCTTATTTTTGTTATTCATTTTTTTTTATCCTCTTATTTATTTGAAAGAGAAGTAAAAATTACAATTTGAAAATTTAATATTATATATTTAAAAATAAAATATTATATATATATATAATGGATACTGAAAATCAAAATTCATACTTGTCATTTTACATTAAAACTCCAAATCGTCTTTGTATTTGTGATAATCGAGAATGTAATTGTGATAAAGAATTCTTAAGGAAGAATACATATTATTATTATGGAGTGGTAAGGAAAAATGATTCAGTAAGTAATAGTTCATTGAAATGTAATATTAAAAATCATTATAATAAATACAATAATAATCAGAAGTATTATAATAATTATAAATTAATATTTGATAAAATAAAAGATTATAATGGTAAGTATTCAGTTAAATTAAATTATGATGATAATTTTATTGGTGATTTGGAAGACCAAATATTCGAAGAAGAACAAGAATTATTTGATAATAATGAAATTAAGAAAAAATCAAATAGTTTAAGTGTATATAATAAAGCCGCACGAGAAAGTTGTATATCTTTTTATTGTGATACAATTGATAAAGCAAAATTGGAATTAAAAAAATATGTTGAAAATGAACTTGATAAAGAAAATAAAATAATTGTAAATGATTTTAAAATGAAGTATAATCCTAATGAAAGATTATTCTGTAAATGTTGTAATACTCATTTTATTGCTAAAAATAAATCAAGACATTTTAAATCCAAAACTCATTTGAAAAAATTAAATAATTAAGATAAATCAACAACTATATTTTTAGTATTATCAATAGTAATTTTATATTTATCATTTCTTTTTTTTCTGTGATATTCTTTGAAATATTCATTTTTTTTTTCTCTTATTTCTGGTGTTATATTATGTTTTCTTACTTTATGATAATAATTCCTTTGATATTCTCTTTTTTTTATTTTATCTTCTTCACTCATATTTTTAAATTTTTCTTTTTGTTTTTCCAATATCTTATTTTTATTATTATAATAGTATTCTAATGCTACTTTTCTTTTATGAATTATATCTTTCATATATATATAATAATATTTAAAATACATATAAAAAATATTATTATATTATTATCTATGGATATATTAGATTTAATAAAAAAATATGATCTTAATAGTGATTTATTATATTCTATTAATCAAAAGGTTATAGAATCATATAGTAATAAAAATATTAAAATAAATCCTTATAACAGACATATTATTAAATATAATGATTTTATAGATAGATTACCAAAATTATCAAAAAATATACAATTAAAATTATTTCGAATAATCAGTTTTATAATATCTAATGAAGAAGATATAGAAATAGATTTTGAATTTAAAAATACTTATATAAATAAAAATAAATACTGGTTAGTTAAAATTCATAATATTGATATGAATTATATCAAATTTAAATATAAAGAAGAAGATAATATAGAAAAATTATTTTAATATAATAATATAATATGATTCAATTTATATTATTATTTTATTATTTTATTTTATTATGTATATGGATAAAACAAAAAAGGAAAGAAAAATACCTCGAAGATATGTTCCCAAATCCTTATCAGAAGCAGATAAAAAAAAACAATTAAAATCTATAAAATCTGGAACATTTGAAGATAGACCAAAATTAAAAACTTTTAAATCTAAAAAATCAAAACAAACAGAAGCATTTGATAAGAAATATGGGGATAGATTAAAAAAAATGAAAGGTGGTAAATCAAAAGCAAATATATCAAAATTAACTGGTATTTCAGTAAAGGCATTAAATGAAGTTTATGACCGTGGATTAGCAGCGTACAAAACTGGCAGCAGACCAAATCAAACGGCAAATAGTTGGGCCACCGCAAGAATGTATAGTTATATAATGGGAATAGGCGGTAGTCGAAAATCAGATAAAGATATAACCACAAAATATAAAGTTAAATTTAAAGATTAATATATTATATGAATAAAACAAAAACAAAGAAAAAAGAAAATTTATATTTTAAAAATTATGATCTGTATAGTGATGCTAATCCTAAAGATACAATATCTATTAAATATAAATCTATTAATGATGTAAAAGATACAATTAAAAAATTGGAAAGATTATATAAAACTAATAAATATCCTCATAGAAGAATAAGTCAAGTTAGTAATATAATGACTCAAAGATTAAGAGTTATAAATAGTAATGATAATAGATATAAATTAAGTAAAAGATATTTTGAATTTTTGAAAGAAAGAACAAAAATAAAAAATGAAAAAGATAGAAAAAAATTATCTTTTAAAATATAAATGCCTTATCATACTGGAGAAAAAAAGAAACCTATGACTAAAAAACCAATGAATAAAAAACCAATGAAAAAATCTAGTAAATTATCTGAAAAACAAATGAAACAATTAGAAACACATTCCAAAAAACATAAAGGAGGAATGTCAAGCACTCACATTAAAAATATGAAAAAGTTTATGATCTCTGGAGATTCGTTTATTGTAGCGCATAATAAAGCAGTTAAATTAGATAAAAAATAAATATATATATATAATGATATTACAAGAAAGAGTTAATAATTATCATAATACATTCCCTAATTATTCTAAATTATTAATAAATAGAGAAGTCATAGAAGGTATATGGGTTATGGGAAATAATTATTCAACAAGTTCTAATTTATATGGATCATATCCACACGGATATTTACAAAGAATAAATGCTTTATTTCCAGATATAACTAATGAAAATACATTACATTTATTCGGAGGTTCATTAGATAAAAATAAATATAATGTAGTAGAAATAAATGATGGAAATGATGTAAATGATTTATCATTTTTGGGAGATTTAAAATTTCAATTAATAATAGCAGATCCACCATATTCTATTGAAGATTGTGATAGATATGGTTGTTGTATGATTAATAGAAATAAAGTATTAAAAGAAGCATCTAAATATTTAGTAAAAGGTGGGTTTATAGTTTGGTTAGACCAAGTCCTTCCTATGTATAAAAAAATAGATATAAAACCAGTTGCTTATATTGGAATGGTTAAATCAACTAATCATAGATTTAGAGTAATTACAATATTTCAGAAACAATAATTCGTTTTATTTTCTAAAATTATTATATTATATATATATATAATGATTAAAAATTATAATAATGATTTAACAAAAAAAAGATATTTACAACTAACTAACTCAAAATGGAAAGCAAGAGGAATTATTTTTAAAGATAATGAAGATAAAAATTATTGGAGTAATAAATATTATAATTCTTCAAAATGCGAATTATGTAATAAATCCTTTGTATATACAAAGGATAGACATTTGGACCATAACCATTTAACTGGAGAACCAAGAAATATTGTGTGTCAAAAATGTAATAATAGAAAAATAGATAGAAAGATAAATAGTAATAATAAATATTCAAAAAATATTTATTATAACAATCACGCTAAAAAATATATATTTGATAAAAAATTAGAAAATATAAGAATATTAAGAAGAGATAATAATCTTAATAAATTAAAATGGATCAAATTTTCAATTTTATTAATGAATAAAGATAAATTATTTACTTAATCAAAATTAATAATTATTTTTTCTTCAGTTTTAATTATTTTTTCAATATTCTTTTTTTTACTATTAGGATTATAAGGGTGAATATAATAACAAGTATTATCCAAATTAAATACACTCATTCTTTTTTTATGTGTTTTTGATAATTTAATATGTTGTTTTAATCCACTAACACTAATTATTAAACCACAATAACAAATGATTTTATTATTTAAACTTTTTCTTTCTTCTTTATTTATATTTTTTTTCTTAAATAAATTATATAAATATAGATAGTCTTCTTTATTTGTTGTTTCCCCATAAGAATTAAATTTTATTTCTTTCATTATATATTATGTAATATTTTTTACTTTTTTTTTGGATTCTAAATATTTTTTATTAGATAATTTTATTTTATTTTTATATTCTGGATCTTCATTATATCTTTTATTATAATAATTTCTTCTATATTCTTTTTGTTGATTATATTTATTATAAATATGAACCATTTTTTTTATTTCATCATCTGAATAATCTTTAATTAAATCCATTATATATATATAATACATAATATTCTAATCCTTTTTAACTTGTTTTTTTTTATATTTTCTTTTTGTTTTTTTTTCAACAACTTCTTCAACAACTTCTTTAACAACTTCTTCATTAGTATTAGTATCTTCAACAACAACATTTGAATCTTCTTCATAATAATGTTGTTTTGCTAATCTTTCTCTTCTTAATTGTTTTCTATCAATTTTTGTTTTAGTATGTGTCATAATATATTTATAATAATATTATTTTTCAAATAAATTTTTTGTATTATTTTTTTTATTTTTTTTCTGAAAATAATCTAATATTGATACTTGTTTCAAAACATCACTTTTTAATTCATTTTTAGTTAGTTTTGGCATTTCATTTTTTTGATCTATTTTCTTTTTTATTGAATTTTTTTTGGAAGTATTTTTTGGGATAGAATACATATAAACTATTAAATAAAATATTTAAAGATTAAATTAAGAATATGAAACTTCAATAGAACCATTTGGTGTAATTGTGAAAACTCTTTTAATAGTTAAAAATGAAACAATATCTTGTTCTTTTAATGCTGTCTGTGAATCTTGTCTTAATAATTCCAGTGTAATAGGAGTATTTCCCACTTTTACATCATCTAATTTACAACCAAAATAATCCAATTGTCCTTCAATATCAGCATACCTTGCTTGACCATTAAATGTTCTATCTGTATTAACACCTACTTTTTGAAGTTTACATTGTAATGAATATGGAATCTCTACTGGATTCTGTCCGTACATAGATTGATAGATAGCATTCATAATACCAACATTCATATTTGATACATCAATTGGAAATTGTTTTTTATTATTGATAACTAAATTAAATGTTTTCTTTTCTAAACAACTATCTGAACCATACTTACCAAATGCTCGAGATACAGCATTAAAAGTTGAATCTGTAATAGGATTAGCACATAATACACTATCCACCATTTTACCAGCACCAGAAATTTGGTGATTACTTCTAACAGCATTTGTTGTTGCGGCTGTTAAACTATCTCTTGTTGAAATTAAATCGTTGTAAGGTGCTGAATAGCCTCCATTATTTAAATAGGCATTTTTGATGGATTCCATGCGCATATCTGAAAAAAAGTGATGATCTTCTATTAACATAACTTCATCTTCAGCAATTACATTTTTATCAGTTCCAGAACCAGCATTATCACATAAAATTACTCTATCTCCTATAGTGTTTTCTGGTGTAAATACAACTTCAATTTCCATATTTTGATTTAATAAATATAATGGAATATCAGTCGTAATAAATCCTGGAAATAATACAGATAATGGAATACTAAAAGAACTTCCTTTATCATTAGTATCGGCTAAACTATTAACTGTTGATTTCATACTATTAGATGGAGCAAATGAAATTCCTTTATAATTATCATTATTATTATCAATTCCAACTTTAAATCCATTAAATGTTCCATATAAATATCTATCTTTTTCTGTTTTATCATTATTAGAAGTAAAAGAATTATGAACTATTGAGAAATAATTTCCAAAATTTTGAGAGGTACAGATTACTTTTCCGCATTTTAGCGAACAAGATTGGAGGAGTCCAGCCACTCCCACATTTGCTATATAAGCAACATCATTATCATTTGCTGTTGTTGAATTCGCTTGTAAAACTAATCTTGAACTTTTAAAATCTAATATACCAGTATTTTCGATTCTAAAAGTTGCTGTATTATTATTAATAGAACGAGGTTTATTAAAAACAGTTTCTGTTCTTATTTGTGTGGGAGGCATATTAGCAGAATAATTATCTGGATCAACAGATTCTGGAAGTATCATCATAGATTTAGTATCACTCATTATAAATATTATAAAGATAATTATTTTTAATTTTTTTTTTTATCTAAAAATAATTATTAAACATTAATATTATTAAAAAAATTATGATTCAACAGAAACCATTCCACCATTCCATCTAAATGTTTTTTCGTGTAAAGCATAGATAAAAGCACTCGTATTTTGGAATGTTGCTGTATTTTTAGAATTAATCTGTATACCAAGATTTTCAACTCTGAAATCACTTGAACCATCAAGAACAGATAACTGACCGCTACCTACACCATTTCCTTTACCATTACAATCATCAGCACTTACATTAGGACGATATTGTTGTTCGAATAAACTATTTACAACACTTGCTTGTGTAAATTTATTATCATTATATGGAACAACACTATCTAAATATGATTTTTTAATTTGTGCTAATCTATCAGCAGTGTAATCATCTGATAATACATAGTTGTTAGATTCTACATTGCTACTAAGACTATATTCGTAAGGAAATAATTGACCTCCTTTTGTAAATGTAATAGATTCATAAGGAACTGGGTCTTGATTATTATCAAGAATTTGATATGTTTTATTACTATCAGCATCAACATCACTTAAATTATTTAATTTAGAACTTTCAACAAAATTAGCAAAAATTGATGAAACTCTTTGAATTCCTAATTGTAAGTTGGTTGTTGCGTTGTCGTTTTGAATGGTTGTAATATAATTATTATAGTCTTTAAATCTAAATGATTGTTCTACACTATCAGATTGATTAACTACTTTTTGCCAGTTAGATTCTACTTCATCTGCTGAAGGTGATCTATTTTCAGAAGATTTAATCATATCAGTATACTTAACAACAAAGTTTGATTTTAATCTTCCAGCCCTAATTTCTTCTGGGCTACCTTCTACTGTTTGATATACTAATTTAACTTCAGATAATTCATAAGTATAAGCACTTGTTGGATTTTGAAGTTTAGTTAGAGAATTACCATTACTTGCTAATTGAACTGTAATTTTCATTGAATTTCCATTCATTAATGGACTTCCAAGATACCAATCTTGTTCTAAACAACCACTTAATAGTCTTACAGAATAACTCTGTAATTCATTTGGATTTGATGCTAAATCATAAACACCTACATTATTACTATTATAATCTGTTCCATTAGATAAACCTTGAATCTGTTGAGATGTTTGTACATCATATAAATCAGCCATTCCAATAGAATATACACTACTTGCTAACCTTGGCATATTTCTTACACTTGATATTAATGTATTAGTTGGATAATTGTGAACATCACAAGAACTAAATAGACCTACTAAACCACATTGTGGTGATATATAACAATCACCAGCATCTTCCAAAGTGGCATTATTATCAATAATTCTAAACTTAAAAGTAATTCTTGCTGATCCACCAACATAAAATTCATTTGAATTTTCAGCAATATTAAAAGCAAGGTTAGTATTACCACCAGAAAATGTTATCTTTCCATCAGCAGGTTGAGAAAGAGGATCTACGATATAGTATTTTCTATTAGACATTATAAATTATATGAAGAAAAAAAATTATATTATTTTTTTTTATTTAACTAATATAATTTTAAATTAATTTTTTAAAAATAATTATTTAACCAACTACTTCTACTCCATCTTTAGATACAACTAACTGAAGATTCTTAACAAGATAATTATTATAATTAGTGTTAGTTGTTAATGAACTATTTGATTTTAATACTATTCTATGAGATAAATCTTTCATTGTTAAAGTCATAGCACCTCCATAGGGAGCAAATTGACGAGCAATTCCAAAGTTAGTTTTAAATCTTCTTAGATTTTTAGAACCCCAAAAACTATCTAATCCTTTCATTAATTCAGTTAAATGAGGAGCAGATACTTTAGCAATAGTATTTGATAATTTTTGTGTATCAACTGGGAGAGAAGGGTGAACACTATTTTCATATCCATATTGATAATTATCATAATTATCATAAACACTATCCATAAGTTCATTTGTATAACTTGCTGATGTTTGAGAATCTACTGGTAAACATAATATTGAACTAACACTATTAGCATTACTATTAATATAATTAGTAAAGTTTGTTTGTCCTGCAGATTGAGATACTTGTACATTTTCAATTGCTTTAAGATTATATCTAAATTTATTTTCCGCTACTAAATCTATTAATTCATTTTTCCAAGAATCTGGAACATTACAGACAGCAACAGATATTGCTGGATCTGTAATAGTATAGGTGGCATCTAAATCAGCACTTACACTACCGATAAAACTTCCAGCAGGATAATCAACTCCGGCTGTAAATCCAGAAGATAATGTTATTTCATATCTATTAGCACCATCAACTTTTAAAGATGAGATAGTTGCTGTATTGGCAGGTGATGATCCATCAGCCTTTTGAATTTTACACCGCATACCAACATTAAAAGGACAACCTTTCATATCATTTTCTTGAGCGTTAACACCTTTGGCTTCTTCATTTGCGATTGCTATTGTTGTATGAGGATTAGCAGCAGTATTTAGAGCAGCAGCAGTCGTACAAGTAAAAGTTGTATCATCACTATTTAATTGTGGAATAACTTTTAATACTCGATTATTATCTTCTAATTCAATGTGAACTTGTAATCCATTAGTGAATACATTTGGGAAAACAACATCTTGGTCATAATTATCAAATACTTTAGACCATAATTTTAATACAACTCTTTGCTTTACATTTTTTTTAGCAGTTGATTCAATAGTTCCATCATCATAAGGTTGTGAAAATGGATTACAAATAATTTTAGAAGATAGAAAATTACCATTATTAAATTCATCTGGAGCAGCAAGTTCTGTTAAACTTCTACTATCTTTCTCTCCACTTGTTAAAGCATAATGATACATAAATTCAGCCATAACATTATATGAAACACAATTTTCCAAAACTTTTCCATCTTTAGTTTGAATTCGACAAGTTTTGATTAATCTTTGGGCTCCTGACCCTGGCATTTCATAACCTTCATCATTATTAGATAGTTGAACATCAAATTCCAAATAACATTCTCTTAATGAAATAAATTGATGATTTGGTGGAATATCAAAAATAATTTTGTTTTTTTGTATAAAACTATTACCATTTAATGCTGGAATTAATACTCTTTTGGAATCAATAGATACATCATCTGATGCTTCGAATAATTTTCTAAACGACATATATATTATACATAATATTTTTTTTTTATATATAAAAATTTTTTATTCATTTAATCTTTTTTTAGCAAATTCAAATATATCTTTATCTTTTTCTATACCTATAAATCTTCTATTTTTATTTATACAAGATAAACCTAACATACCACTACCTAAAAAAAAATCTAAAACTAAATCATTTTCATTAGTAAATAAATCTATTACTAAATCACATAATAATTTTGGAAATCCAGAATGATATTTTATTTTATTATTTTTATTACTGATAAAAGGAATAACCCAAATATTAGAAATATTTTTAGATAAAAAAATATTAGAATACTTATCTATTATATTTTTATTTAATTTAATATTTAAACTTCTATTTACTAACATAAAAATATATTCTTGTTGATTAGTTAAATATTTATTACTATTAGAAGGTTGTCTATTATTAACAGCCCATATAATAGTATCGTGTAATTTATAATTATTTTCAATACATATTTCTAATATTTCGTGAGATTTAATAGGAGTATCTTTATTATTTGCTATATTTAATAAAAATATACCATCTAATTTTAAAATTCTTTTTGTTTCTTTAATCCATTTATTAACCCATTTTAAATATTGATTATATGAATTAAAATGTGTTTCATAATCTAAATTAATATAATATGGTGGAGATGTAAATATTAAATCTATAGATTTATCTTTTATATTTTTCATTTCTTCTAAACAATCATTATTAAAAATATTTATATTTCCATTCATTTATATATATATAATATATTAATTTAATTGTTTAATTGTTGGTGCTGATACATTTTCTATTGTATGAGTTTGATTAGCAATATCTTGAACTCTTTTCATATCTCTATCGTATACTTGTTCCTTTTGATGTTCTTTATGTTGTTCCAATAAGTCTTTTATACCTCCATAAATAGAATAACCTATTAATCCAACATCTAATGCTACATCAACTCCTGGAATGACTTGTGCTAATCCAATACCACCAGCCTCTTCACCAATTTTTTCACCTATATCTTCACCTAATGATTCTGTTATTTTACCAGTTTCTTGTTGTGTAAATGCTGGTTTTGGTTTTAAACTTTCTTGAAATGTATCTTCTTGTAATGATTTATTAATCATTCCTTCTCTTGTTTCTGGTGATATCATTTTTGTTTTATATTCACTTGGAAGTTCTTCACCTCTTTCCAATAGATTTTTTCTTCTTGCTAAATCTAATTCATCTAAATCTGGAACTTCAAATCTTTCTTGTAATGGATCAATATCTTGTTTTGGTTCTGTTTCTTTAAATCCTCTATATCTAATATTATCTGTATTTTCTTTTATATCTGCTGGATTTTCAGAAGAAGTTCTTTTTTTTAATTTATCATAACCTTCTTTTACTTTTAAAGCACTATCTGCTAATCCTTTTGTGGTTGTTATACCACCCATAATAATACCACTAATATTATCTATTCCAGTTTGTTTTCTTATTTCTTCATTTAATTTATTTAATGCCGAATTTGCTTGATCTTTAGCAACTTCTTTAGCATATTCATTAATATTAAATTGTGATTGTAATGCTGAACTTTGTAATAATGATTCTAAAGAACTCATAATTATACTTTATTTATTATTTTAATTTTATATTTCTTTTCATAATCCTTAATACTATCTCTAAGATTAGTTTTATTCCATAATATAAATTGTGATAATGAAGCAGGATTTATTTTTGATTTATCTTCTTTTTTATGTCTATTTGTATACAATCTTTTTCTTTCATTTGCTTTTTCCAATCCATCTCTTTTAATATATTTTACATAATCCATATATCCAGAAGCCCCAAAATGTATTTTTTTATTTGTTTCATTATCTATTAACATTAATTTTTTATCTTTTTTATCTGATTTTCTTAATGTATATGTTTTCATATTATTATATTATATATATTTATATGGGTCATCATTTTAATCATAATCCAAGTTTATCTATGAATAAATCAACATTAAATAATTTTGCTGATAGATTAGGACAAAAAAAAGGAAAAAATAAAATTAAAAGAATTGATAATTTAATATTAAATTTTCATAATTATTATTTGGATCATTCACCAAAACATATTAATAGAATGATATTAGAATTAAAAAATAATAATAATATGACATTTGAAGAGGCATCAATTATTGCTACAAATGAAATTGGAATATAATATATTTATATGAATAATATGAAAATAGAAGAAGTATCTATGGTTGAATTATCATTATTTATAAGTGGAATAGGTGTGGTTATAATTGGATTTTTAAAACAATTACAAGCATCAAAATGTAATAAAATAAAATGTTTATGTTTTGAATGTGAAAGATCACCAGAATTTAAAAGTGAAGATGTTGAAATAAATAATAATAATAATAATATTCCTAATCAAAATAATATAGATAGAGTTTAATAATAATATAATTATATATATATAATATTATGAATTATCATCAAAATTATTATCAAAAAAATAAAGAAAGATTACAAAAATATCATAAAGATTATTATCATAAAAATAAAGAATATCTAAAAAAATATAAATTAAAATATGTAATAGAATATAGATTAAATAATAAAGAAAAATTATTAAGATATCAAAAACAATATTATCAATTAAATAAAGAAAAATATCAAAAATATTATCTAAACTATTATTATAATAATAAAGAAAAATTTAAAAATTATTATTATCAAAATAAAGATAAAATATTAGAGTATCATAAAAATTATTATAAAGTAAATAAAAAAAATACTAATTCTATTAAACATAAAAAAGATAAAATAATAAAAAAATCAAATAATAAAAAAATAAAAAAAAACTATAATAATATAAATATTGTAAAACAATACGGAAAATTCATAATTAATTTTTAATTTCTTATATAATATATAATGTGTAAACAATTATCAAAAACAGATTTGAAAACATTAGCAAAATACATAGTTGAAGAAACAAAAAAATATAATGATGATGATACAAATAAAAGATTACAAAAAGAATATAAAAAAAAACAAGATAAATTAAATAAAATATTACAAGAAGAAGATTCAAAAAATGATTTTATAGACCAATTTATAAGTGAAGTAATGGATCAAGATGATGAAATATTTGATATGGATTATATATCAGATATAAATAAAGCATTATTTGATAAAATAGAAGATTTAGAAAGTATTGTTAATGATATGAATAAAGAAGCAAAAGATTATACTAAAAAATTATATGAAAAATATTCATATATTATTAATCAAAAATTAGTTAATTTAGGATATTAAATCATTAAATTTTCATCGTGATATAATAATTCATCAAAATTTTTATATACTTTCATATCATCAAGATTTAAATATAAAAAATTATATTTGTCTTCCTTTCCATTAAATACATATTTATACATTTTATTAAAATTAGAATCACCACCAAATAAATCTCCAAATTGTTCTATTACTTTTTGATATTCTTTTTTATTTCTTAATTTTTTTAATATAACACTTCGAGCATTTGCCCTAATTAAACTTGAAAATCCTTGATTAATAGACTGTGCTGATAATATTATATTAAGATTTAAATGTCTATATCTTGTACATAACTGACTTATTTTAGAATTATTATTTCCAGCACCTCTTGAATCACAGCAATCATCTAATAATAATAATGAAAAAGGTTGAGTTTGAAAATCAGAATCTTCATCTAATCTTTGATTATCCATAATAGCATCAATTACTTCATTAGAATAATTATCAAATAATACAGCAGAATCATCATTTCGAAATGCTCTTGCTGATCTATCATTATAAATACTTGGGCTAATTATATATTTAATTTGCCACATATCATTATAAAATTCATCATTATATAATAAATTTGTTAAAAATGTAGTTTTTCCAGTAGC
>CEON01025938.1_pt1 | contig 13041 bp, 14 predicted proteins | sample 530291 | NCBI WGS metagenome assembly CEON01 (sample SAMEA2619888, study PRJEB7988) | marine metagenome | biome: marine biome (ENVO:00000447); feature: surface water layer (ENVO:00002042); material: "saline water (ENVO:00002010), including plankton (ENVO:xxxxxxxx)" | depth 5 m
ATGATGCTCTGTCCTACTTTGCTAAACTCGCTGAGGAAGATTGATGAAACCTATCACACTCGATGAATACAAAGAAGCAGGGGAAGAGTTCTTCCCCAAATACTTCTACGTTGCTAAAGAGTTGGGCGAAGATGCTAAGGCAGAAGAGATTCTTAAAGTTATGGAGTCTCTTGCTGGTGTTGTTATGAAAAAACGAGTTGAAAATAAACTCGCTCCCTTCGGATTCAATAAGAATAAGGAGGAAAAGGAAGAATGAACCTGTTTGCCCAAGCCCAACTCAATCTCGTGGAAGCATGGAATATGAGTTGGGAAGAGGGCATCCAGTTTATCATTGTTCTGGTTGCTCTATACTATGCAAAAAAGAGAATGGATCTTTACTTTGCTAAGAAGCAAGCAAAGACTACCATTTACAAAGTCAAATTAATTAAAGACGAATGAAACTTGTACTTGCTGCTCTGATGACACTTTCTGCTCTACCTGTTAGCGCAGAAAGTATTGGTGATCGTAGTAATCGCCAAGCATATGCATCCCAAAGGGGATGGGCTCAAGAGGAAAAGTGTTATCGAAATGAATATCGTGAAGAGTATGTTCCTGGCACGAGCAGTTCTCCTGGATATGTAAAGACATACAGGCAGCGAGTCAAAGTTCCTTGTGAGAACTATCATCATCCTGATGTTGGTCATACTCACGGTGATGTAGATGACAACTCTTGTGTTGAAGGTTCTATCCTAGGTGGCATCCTTGGTGGTGGTGCAGGTGCTGCAGCATCCCGAGGCGACGGTCGTCTCTGGGCAATCCCTCTTGGTATTGTCGGCGGTGCGATGGTAGGGTGTCAAGTTGATGGGGGGTAAAACGAAATTCGACTTTTAATTACCAAAAAGTCGAAAAAAAATTCCCGCCAATTTTTTGACCTGTAGGGTTTTTCAACTAAATTGTTGTTCTAATAATATCCGAAGTAAATTATCTTTCATCGTCTGTAACGCCATTTGTTCCATAGGATCAGCGTTATTACCAGGCCACTTATCCAAATGAAAACAGACGGACTTGTACAATAGTATGAGTCCGTCTTTTGTTATGCCAAATTCTATGTAATCTTGTGTGGGGTCAATATCCATAACCTGATCCTCCACCGCTACTGCCAGAGGATCCAGAGGATCCAGAGGATCCAGAAGAGGAGGAAGAAGAACTAGAAGAGGAAGAACTGCTAGAAGAACTACTAGAAGATGATGTAGAACTGGATGTTGATGTAGTGGTGCTGGTTGTTGTAGTAGTTACTGTGCCCACACCAGCAGAAGTGGTAGTGCTTGTCGCTACACCCGCATCAGTGCTAGAAGTTTGACCATAATCGAAGGTAATATCACTAATTTCTTGGGTTGAGACAGGACTTTGATAAGTTGCTGAACCAATATTATTAAGGAATCTAGATGCAAGACTAATAGGAGTCTTTTTATTATTAAATTCATCAAGTTCAATATGAGGTTCGTATTGAACTAATTCTTCAATCTCTTCAACCATAAGATCAACCATAGAAGCACGAGGAATTACAATCTGTCTCTTCTTTTCATTTAGATAATATTCGTGTTCATAGTTGCTGATAGCATAAATTGATTCTGCTTTTGTTTTTGTTGTTCCATCAGGCATGACTGCTCTAAAACTTTCATTTACTTCAATACCTTCTTTCAGATAAACAACATTGTTCCAAAGAACCTCGTTTGTTTCCCAATGATGAATAGCATCAGGATCTTCATAAACCTCTTTGGTATATGCTTCTAAATCTGTGAGACTCTTTGGCCATTCTGAATAGATATCGACCATATCATTAATTAAGACAATAACCCAGTCTAAGAACTGATCATCAAATAATTCAAATGCAAGACTCGATGGTGTGTCACCATCTTTAACTTCATATGCTTCAAACAAGGTAGCATATTCATTGAGATCGTCTCTTGCTCTTACTTTTCGGAATATATTCTTAACAAGACGGTATTTTACAGATTCGTCGTCTGTAACACCTTCACCAACATATACATTAGGGAAATAGGAAAAATACGACATATTAGTAACCTTTGTCTACGTCTTCTGCGGTCACGAATCTAGTTTCAGTGAACTGTAATCCTAGTTGAACAGCAGGTACATGAACACCTGCAAATTGACCTGTTTTTACAAGTTGTTTGAATGATGCATATTGACCATCGGGGGTATAGTTAACATTAATACCTGTACAAACCGATGTGTGAATCTTGAAGTGAATGTTATCTGTATCGTCACTAACTAATCCGTTAGGTTGCATACGGACAAATTTAATATTGAATTTTTCAGGAACTTCAAAGAATCTTGCTTTCTTCTCTGCTCCATATTTAGGTAAAGCACCTTGTTTTAAGTAAGCAATGATCTTAGCAATTTCATCTGCTTCCTTTGCATCTCTAGCAAACATCTTAAAGTTGAACGAGTGTGTTCTAAATGTCATGTTAGAGAACATTTGCTCAGTATATGGGTTGAAAATCTTACCCTTTGTTAACTGAACAATATCATTAGCATTGAATGATCCTGCTAAACCTAAGAACTGCGAAGCACCAGATGCTGCTTGTGCAAAAGCACCCTGAGCAAATTCTGGAAGTGCTTTTCCTGCTGCTTCTTGAATTGTTGTCGCAATTTTAGCAAGATCTCCATCAGCAGCACCAACTTGTCCTTCAGCAAGTGCCATACCTGCTACACCAAGATCTGTTTGACGATATGCTGGTGCATAATTCGTCGAAAGAGCACTAGGCATGGCAATATATACCCGATCCTTATCGGGTTTTAACTGCACTTTATTATCAGGCATGTTCAATCCATAGTAGTTACTACTTTGATCATCATACTTGATAACCTGTCTATGGAACATTACATAGTCAATGGCCTCGGTGGGTGCATCTCTGCCGTTCCCGCTGCCACCTGCTACAGGTGCTCTTAATGGGTATCTAAAGTTGGATGCCAATTTTCTACCTAAATACTATGTGACCTCTATGTATTTATGAGATATCAAGGTAAGTATCGTCCATCCTTCCCTCAAAAGTATAAAGGAGACCCATCCAACGTGATTTACAGGTCATCCTGGGAGTATAAATTTATGAAATGGTGTGATATTACACCAACCGTGAAAGAATGGGGAAGTGAAGAGATAATCATACCTTACATCTCACCTGTTGATGGAAAAAGGCATAGATATTTTCCAGATTTCTATGTCAAGATTGGAAAAAGGAAATACTTGGTCGAAGTAAAACCTTATAAACAAACTAAAGAACCAAAAACACAGAAACGGATGACAAAGCGATATATTAATGAGGTTGTCACTTGGAGTGTCAATCAAGCAAAGTGGAAAGCAGCAACTGAATTTTGTGTAGACAATGGTTGGGAGTTTATGTTAATCACCGAAAAGGAACTTAAAGTCTAATGGGCATTCCAAATCCACAAGCAGCTAGATATAACTCCCTACAGGAATTTATTTCTCTTAGCAAGGGTAAGGATAATTCTCCTGCAATGCAGAATTTATATTCTGTGAGAATTGCTACACCTGCTATGTTACGACAGGGTGGTTCTGCTGTTAGCGATAGAACTATGCAGGTCGAATCAACTGATTTGAATTGGCAATTAGATTACTATTGTGATTCTATTCAACTTCCTAGTAAACAGATTACTACAGGTCAGATTCAAAATGTTGGTTCTGGATTCAAATATGCTACTAATACAGCATATAGTCAGATCAATATGACCTTTAAGGTTCCTAGATCACAGTACAATAGAAATTTCTTTGAAAGGTGGACCACAGCGATGGCACCTGACAGTGAACAATATACTCGCTACTATACTGATTATACATGTCCCTTTATTATGGTATATAAATGGGAACGTGGTGGAGGTGACTTAGCAGTCACAGATCCTAAAATGATTCGTGCTATCAGAGAATCTGGTATGGCAAATCAATTGCTTTTGGCAAGAAAGTATCAACTCACTGCATGTTGGGAAATTCAAAACGCTTTCCCATATAATATTGGTTCTGTTCAACTCGATAACCAGAAAGCAAAGATCATGACTATGACTATTGGTTTCTACTATGAGAGATATAGATTCTATACTGCAGATAAATTTGATGATCCTGGTGTTCTTGGAAGGGTAACTCTTCCCGCCAGCAACGATAGTTATGCTGATACTTCTAGTTCTAACAACATAGATGTCCTTGCTAGTCTGATTCTATAACACCTATAAATAAAATTACTGAATTGAAATATAAATTTCATGGCATTACCCAAGCTAACTGTACCTAAGTACAAATTGAAGTTGCCTTCTGATAATAGAACAGTCACTTACAGACCATTTCTAGTAAAAGAAGAAAAACTTCTTCTCCTCGCAACTGAAACGGGTGAGCAAGAAGATATCGTTAACGCGATTAGTGAAATCATCAAAGCATGTACTGACATTAGTGATGTTAGAACACTGTCAACATTTGATATTGAATTTGTATTCTTGCAAATTCGCACCAAGTCTGTAGGTGAAAATGTTGAAGTGAATGTAGTATGTCCTGATGATGATGAGACTGAAGTAAAGGTTTCTATTCCTTTGGATGAAATCAAAGTAAAGAAAACCCGAGGTCACAAAACAGAAATCAAATTAGATGACACTGTTATTCTTACGATGGGTTATCCTGACTTGAATACCTTTGTCAAAATGAATTTCCAAGAAGATGGTGATCAACTTCAGCAAGTCTTTGATATGGCAGCATCTTGTGTAAAAACAATTGCTGATGAAAATCAGATCTATGATTGTAAGGATCTTTCCAAGCAAGAATTGACTGAATGGTTTGAACAACTGAATAGTAAGCAGTTTGGAGAAATTCAAAAGTTCTTTGAAACTATGCCCAAGTTGTCTCATACCTTAAAAGTAACCAATCCTAATACAGGAAAGGAGAATGAAATCAAACTTGAAGGTCTAGCGAGTTTTTTCGCATAGCCCTTCTTCACCAGAATCTCCGTTCTTACTATGAAGGTAACTTTTCACTGATGCATCATCATAAATGGAATATCGAACATATCGATAATCTGATGCCATGGGAAAAGGAAATCTATGTGAATATGCTGGTGGCATTCCTAAAAGAGGAAGAACGTAGAATGAAGGAGCAACAAGCACAACGTGGCTAAAATACAAACATACAAATTTGTAAATCCTGGAGGAGCAAAGGCTGCTTCTTCGGCAGTCGCTGCAGCTAGAACACAAACGCTTGCATTTAATAGATTAGGAAGTACTGTAAGTAGCATTGGTGTAGTTGTTTCAGATCTTGAAAAGATCGCTCTTCTGCGTATCAAAGATGATAAGAAAAGGGCGATACTAGAGCGTCGTAGAAAACAGAGAGAAGCAGACGCTGCTGCCGAAGAGGCACAAGAACTTAATAAAGTTAAAAAGGGAAAGGTAACCTCAGAAGGAAAAAATAAAACAAAGAAACTAATAAGAAAGAAAAATAGTCCCTTTGGGTGGGTTAGTAGTTTTTTACAACCCATTGGCAACATATTAATGAATATTGGTATGTTTGCCATTACCAAAGAAACTTTGGAGTGGTTTAGTGACGAAGAAAATATAACTAAACTCGTAACATTTTTAGAAAAAGCACAATTCGTATTTGACAAACTATTTGGTTGGGCATCAGGATTCACCCAAAATATTCTGGATGGATTTAGTGCATTAGTAGACCCAGAAGGTGACTTCATAACGAGGTTGGGTGGTCTTGGCACACTGATGACAGGTATCATCGGGTTAAAGTACCTGATGAATCCATTCAGTCTTATTACTGATATTTTAGGACTGGTTGATTTACTTGGTGGTGCAGGGGATAAACCTCCCAGAACAAAACCTAAGGGTGATGGTGATACACCAAGAACAAAACCAACAACACAAAATCCCTCTGGGGCAGATCCTGATTTAGATGGTCCTAGAGGTAGAGTAAAGGCATCTACTGTTGCTGATCAGTTTGGTGAAGCAGCAGCAAAACAATATAAAAAGATTCTTGCAGAGTATGGTGATGATGCTGCGAGAGCATATGCTAATGCATTATCAAATTCTGGTGGTGATGCAGCAAAAGCACTAAAGGCGTGGAAGAGACTTAATTTAAAACCAATAAAACCACCAAAACCTGGTGTATTCCAAAGAGCAGGAAATTTCTTTGGTGGAATATTCGATGCTGGTGTTGATCTAACAAAGAAAGGTCTTGGACAACTTCATAGAGGATTAAAAGGGTTACCTGCATGGGCAGGTGAACAATACAATAGTTTATCAAAAGCAGCTAAAGCAGGTTGGGAAAATACTGTTAAAGCAGGTGAAGCAATTGCTAGTAAAGGAAGAAGTTGGGCATCTGCTGCTGGAGATAAATTTAATGCAGCAAAGAATTGGGTTACTGATGGAGGAAAGGCATTCCTCAACAAAATGGCGACTGGCACAAAGAACTTTGTGTTGCAGAAAGTCATTGATCCTTTAAGACCAATCATCGATCCTATTGGTAAGAAAGCAGCACAGATTGGACAAGCATTAATGGATCTTCTGATGAAGATTCCTGGCATAGACAAGGGACTGGAGATTCTTAAGAAGAAAGGTATTGGTAGTTTTGGTGATATTGCACAAGCGGGTAGTAAGTTAGGAAAAAGAGCAGCAGCGATTTTACCTGTTGTTGGTGGTCTTGTAAACCTTGCATTTGCTTATGAACGTGCTGCATCAGGTGACTCTATTGGTGCATTGATTGAAGGTACTTCTGGTATCTTAGATGTATTCGGTCTTGCTACAGGTGGTGCTACGAGCGTCTTATCAATGCTCATGGACGGATATATGTTTGTTCGTGACTTTGTTCCTCAACTGCAAGAAGGTGAAGAAGCAGTTGTTGATAAGGTTGGAGCAAGAGGATTAAAAGATGGTATTGATAATGTCTTATCTAAGTTACCTAATATTGGTGAAATCATCAATTTCATTATGGGTAATAAGAATGAAGAAGATCAACGTAGCGATGGTGAATCTAAGACTGATCCTAATGCGGAACAACCAATGTTCCTTGGTGGTCTTGTAAAGGGTGCTAAGAAAGCATTCAGTGGTGTTAAGAATGTGGTCGGCAAGATTGCAAGTAATCCTCTTGTTCAAACTGCTGCATCATTTATTCCTGGTGCTGCTCCTATCATGGCAGGCATTAATATGTTTGCTGGGGGCAATCCTATGTCTGCATTGGGGATGATTCCTGGAATGGGTTCTATCACTGGTGCATTTAGTAACTTTATGCAGGGTCCACTTGGTCAGATTGGCAGTTCATTATTGGGTGGTAACTTTGGTAGTGCTCTAAGCACAGGTCTTGGTATGATCAATCCTGGTTTAGGGCAGATGGCAGGAGGATTTTTGAGCGGCGGATTCAATCCTATGGATATGGTTAATAATCTTGCTGATCAATTCGGAATGTCGGGTATATTTAAGTCAATGGTCGGTGGTGCAACTAATGAAATTGCATCTACCTTGGGTGTTCAACCAGAAATGATCAGTGGTGCTGTTGATAGTGGTAAACAGATATTGAGTGGAGAACAATCATTCTCTGCACAATATGCTATGCAACAGGTATTAGAATTTGTTCCTGTGCCTATGATTATTGACAAACTTGTTCCTATTCCTACAGCAGTGCCCATAAATAATTCACAACCCATTGTAACTGGCGTTACTACTGCACTGACACAAAGACAACAGTAAATGGCAACTATACAAAAATCTACTAAGATTAATTTTTACAAGTTTGTTGGTGTGAAGTCAGCAAGTGTTTCTTCTGCAACCAATCCTGAGACAGCAGAATTAACTAACAGTATTAATAATAATACACAAGCAGTCAATAATTTAGGAGCAACTTTAAATTCTATTGCAGCTATTGCTGCAAGTCTGAAAAGTATACAACTTCTGGAGTTAGAAGCAGAAAAGAAAAGTGCTCCGAAGTTTGAACCAAAATATTTTACTAAACAGAAAAGTAATATTGTAGGGGCGATTGCGGGTGTTGCCAAGGGTGTTGGCAATATGTGGGAAGGTTTGATGAATATGCTTGGTGGTTTATTAAAAGCTGCCATCATCATTCCTGCAATGGAGTGGTTATCAAATCCTGAAAACCAAAAGAAAGTCGAGAATATTCTCGGCGCAATGGCAAAGATTGGTAAATTTATTTTTGATGTAGCAAAATTTGGTGTAGTCAATACTATTGAGGGATTATACACCTTACTTTCTGATGAATCAAGTCCTTGGGAAAAAATTGGAGGACTTGTACAAGGACTAACAGGATTAGGAACACTAATGCTTGGTCTGCGTTGGTTGAGTAATCCTACTAGATTAGTTACAGACTTTGGCAATGTCCTAGTTTTCCTGTATAATAACCTTGTGAGAGGTCGAAGGGGACTCTTAGGTAGAGCTGGAGCCTTAGGACTATTAGCAGGTGCTGCATACGGAGGATACAAACTCTATCAATCCTTCAATGAGGATGGTTCGGGTGGACAACCAGATCCAAATGACAAAGAAGGAAAATCTCAGGGTGGTAATGTTAAGAATCCACCAAAACTCGCCAATGGAGGTTGGATTAGTGGACCACAATCGGGATATAGAGTTTCATTGGATGGAGGGAGATCCACTTCGTTCATCGGACATGGAACTGAGTACGTTGCTAGAAAGGCAAATGGGGGAGCTTTCGTCGTTCCTTTTAATACTCCTGGAACAAAAACGCAACCAAACTTAACCTCAAAGAGATTACATGAGGCAAAAAGTCTTGGTTATAATGTACCTGGAATGGCAATTGGTGGAGACTATCTGAAAGCGGTCAAGGCAAATGACGCTACACAGGGTGCCAACGACAAAAAGAAAATTTTCTTACACTGGAGTGCAGGAAATCGTGATAACACCAATTTTTACAAAGGACATGGATATCACACTTATATTCCTTCTAGTGGTCAACCAGTTCGTAGAGCAAAGTTTGGACAAACTGGAATTCCTCACCACACTTATGGTAGAGATAAGAGAACATCTGCAGCAATTGGTGTTGCTGGTATGTCTACCTCTAGTGAAGAGAATTATAAGAGTTGGGGTTCTCAAGCAATTACATCAACCCAATGGAAGGGTATGGCAAAGGAAGCAGCAGCAATCGCTACTGCATGGGGATGGAAGAGTTCTGATATTACTGACAAGAGAGTTAGAACACACTCTGAAGAGTATAGAGACTATCCAAACTGGTATCATAGAGACAATGGAACTCATTACCGTTGGGATTTGAATAGGTTGTATGCTGGAGATCAGAAAAATACGGGTGGTAATAAGATCCGTAATATGATCAAATCCCAAATGGGTCCAACTACAGCAAAGGATCCTTCAGGAGTACATGGTAAAGATGGTTCAGATTCTAGACCACAATGGAATCCTCTATTAGGTCTTGCAGATGCTTTGACTGGAAATAGATTTGACTTTGATGGTGCTGGATCTGGTTCATCGCCTCCAGCACCTAGTAGCACTTCTGATCCTAACAAGGGTGGCGCAAGAGCAGGATCTTCGGTTGTAGAGAGACAAGGAACTAGAGGATCACCTTTTTGGACTCTTGCTGCTGTTGCTGGAACAGAGGATGGCGATCCTCAAGGATGGGCAGACGTTGCACAATCAGTTTATAACAGAGCAAAGTCTGGTGTTTATGGTGGTGGTGAGACTGATATTAGAAAACTTCTGCTAGCAAAAGGTCAATATGAACCTACATGGAAGTTCCCAAGACCAGGCAGAAAAAATATTCCCAATAAAGAATGGCATAGTATTACTGATGCTCAGTCTGCTGCTCATGCATCAGGAACATCTGTTGCATATATGAAACGTGTCGCTCAAGCGTTAGAAAATAAAACACTTCAGAAGAATGCTGCCAATTTTGTTGGTGGTAGAACTGACTTTATGGGTGGTAATGAGAGACCAAGATTCGATAAGGGTGATGTTAGAAGAAAGAAAAACATGCCAAACAACTTCTTTGGTTGGTTTGTTGGACCAGGTTCTATTGCTTATGGAAAGAAGAATCCTTCTGCTGCTGGTGTACCTGATATGACAGGAGTTAGCACTGGAACTATTGCAACTGACAATGCAGATGGAGCTGGTAGAAGATCTGATGGATCTACAGTAACAGAAAGAACTAATGAACAACAGGTTCTTCCTACTTCTCCTATGAAGATATTGCCTGCAAAGAGAGCAGGTTTAGCAGATATTGGTAATAGTAATGCAGAATTAGTTCAACAGACAGAACAAAGAAATGAAGCACAGAGAACTGTAAAAGAAAAGTCATCAACACTATTAAATACTGCTATAGATGCAATCGCTCAACAAAACGGTATGAACGCTAGCGCAATCGCCGCTGCAAAGCAAGCGATTACACAAGTAATGGCAAAAGGATCACCATCTCCAAAACTTATGCCTACTGGTGGAGGTGGTGGTGGTTCTACTAGAAAGGGTTCCGCATCAAGTTTCAATTCAATGGCTAATACTTTGAGAGGTTTGCTCTGATATGACTATCCAAAGGACACAAACGGGTGACGTTGAAGTCAAAGTAACTGTTTATCGTGATGGTAAAAAATTACAAAACAGTGATGGCAATTCTGATATTGGTGACTATATCAGTGGTATTGAAATTTATGAGAGTATAACCTCAGCAACCATGGAAGCAAAGATTATCCTCGCTGATAGTGGGGGTTTTCTAGGTCTTATGACTGGATCTGAGTTGTTTAGAATTCAACTCGTAGGTACTGTCATGGACAAAACGTTTTACATGAGAGCTTATGAAATCGAATCAAGATCTCGTTTTAATAACTCAGATACTTACATTGTTAATTGTGCTTCAAATGAGTTCTTTAAAAACGAAGTGACAAACGTGTTTGGGAATAGTCAGCAAATTTTTTCTGGCGATCTCGAAGCATCTTCGATTATTAAAAAAATCCTACTGGATAAGAGATACTTACAAACAAAGAAAAAACTTTTCTTAGAAGAAACTATAAACAAACAACAGTTTATTGCTCCAAATTGGAGAGCATTTGATTGTATCTACTGGTTAGCACAGAGATCAGTTAGAAAAGCAAAGAAAGGTGGTACACTCCAGAATGGATTTGTATTTTATGAGAACTCCCTTGGGTATCACTTCAAATCAATTGATAAATTGATTGATGATGTGAACAAACAAAAAGAAGATAAAACAAACTTGAATACTGGTGATGCAAAATTATACACTTATGTTTATGCAACTCAAAACTCCGATGAAGGTGATTCCGATCAATTCAAGATTTCTACACTAGTATTTCCAAACGAGAAAAATTTCTTAAATGGATTACGCCATGGTGCATGGTCTGGATTTAGTATTGGATTTGATCCAGTAACTGTATCTAACTCTAAAATGGGTTTGAGCACAGACTTATCTGTTGATGCATATCGCTATAGGTTGAAAGATCTATGGAGTAAAATGTCACACCTAGGATCAAAAACTGCTAAGAATCCTCTTACACAGATGGATCAATCAGTTCAAGCAATGGTTGACTATCCAAAAAGAGTACGCTATACTGCACTACCAAACCAGAACTTTGATGAAAAATTCAATGCTGAGCAACAATCAAAGCAGTATGAAGAATTAGTAGAACTTCAAGCGTATCAATGGATGCGTATTGAGAGTTTTAAAAATTTCAAATTACAGATCAAGATTCCTGGTAATTTAGATCTATACGCTGGTTCTGGTATCAAGGTTGTCATTCCTGGAACTTACAAGAAAAACAGTAAGATGAGTATTGACAAAAAATATAGTGGCAGATATGTAATCGCTAGTGTATCTCACCAAGTGGTTGGTTCTGAATTGACAACAGAGTTGTTGCTTTTAAAAGATTCCACTGTATAATAAATAGTAACGTATCGCTCCAACACACAACATATGGAAAGCGTAGAAAAGCACATTCAACACGACAAAGAAATCCTTCAAGATCCTACAACAAATCCACAAATGCGTCGTCACGTCGAAGAAGAACTTCGCGAACTGGAAGAGTATGTAGATCATCACAAAAAAGAGATTGAAGCAGGTGATCATCATGATCCCACATACCTAGAACTGTACTGTGACCAAAATCCTTCGGAACCCGAATGCTTAGTTTATGAAGATTGACCTTGAGGATTATATTTTAGGACACTGGACAAATAGACATCAAGCACAATCAAATCCTACTGAATGGGTATCCGTAGAAATTCTATGGCAACGCCATGAGGAAGGATTTCAATCGATGAATTACAAAAGGGCAGACGGACCCAATAATCCGTATCGGAAAAAGAATCATAAACTTCTAAGATTATCCGATACGGAATATGTCATGCAAAATTATCACTTAGACTGGACAAGACACGAAGATTGTGATATGATCTTTACGTTCGATGGTGATGCATGGCACGGTTGTCTCGCTGGTGATAATTGCATCGGTTATCGAGGTGATAAAGTTATCTCTGAAATTCATTGTTATGGTGACAAACTACATACTTGTGACCGAGGAATAGATTTAGAGACTGGTGAAATGGTATGGGGATCTACAGAACTATATCGTTTTACGAGGATGTAAATCCTCTTTCATCGGGCGAATAGCTCAGCGGTAGAGCTACTCGTTTACACCGAGTCGGTCGGGGGTTCGATCCCCTCTTCGCCCATTATATAAGTGCTATGCAATTTCCTATATTTGAAGTCCCTTTAGTTCATTATTCTATTAGAGATTGGAAAAATCGTAAGCAACCTTTAGTTGACAAACTCCCAAATGGAGAGTATACTGACTTCATGTCTTATAAAAGAGACCTTGAAGTTCCTCCTTACTTGGATGAACTAAGTGAGTGTGTTAGTGAAGAAGTTGCAGACTTTCAGCAATCCTATCCATGTCCAGTAGTTATCTCAAACGCTTGGTGTGAAAGGGCACGAAAGTATGACTATCATCCTGTTCATCAACATGGTGCAGTAGGATTTTCAGCAGTATTGTATGTTGA